>Ga0126342_10004355_pt1 | contig 24068 bp, 23 predicted proteins | sample Cyp1metagenome_FD_92528 | JGI IMG/M metagenome (GOLD analysis project Ga0126342, IMG submission 92528) | Coral microbial communities from Lord Howe Island, Old Settlement Bay, Australia - Cyphastrea 1 metagenome | ecosystem: Host-associated > Invertebrates > Cnidaria > Coral ...
ATTTATGTTGATTTATGTTAATTTATGTTAATTTACTTGTGGGTACCAACTATTATCAGAGGATGATCCCAACAATTTGTAATTAAGGTTTTTACCACAAGTCTCTTATTTTATATAGTCGAATGAATTTATTATCCAATGCCAATGCAATCATTGAGCCATATCAATCAGCTATAAATCCCATAAAGTCTCCATTTTTAAGCTATGAAACCTACAGTTTTCCACAATTTCCCTTATAAAATCCCTGTAAATCCCTCGTATAATCCCCTATAATTCCCATAAATTCACCAATAAATCCCCATAACCCCCTACAAATCCTCCATAGATTCCCTAGAAAACCCCCCTATAAATCCCCAGAGGAAGCCGAGCGCGGCAGCCGCGTGGGCCCGGTGACGCGGGAGCGCACCGCTGGTCCGCCGCCCCACGAACCCGTGTGGATCGCTGGGGATAAGAGGCGCCGTGGAGCGCCGTGGAAGGGTTGCAGGGATCAATGGGTGCCTGAACCACTTGAACCAAGGAAAAACCTATGGCAATCATATGGATTTTTGATTTTTGTTGGGATTTCAGGATGAATGAAGATTATTTTGGGAGGTTTCATCATGAAACATTATGAAACATTGGGCTTTGTATGGAAAACTTGTATTTTGTGGTGATGTTTTTGTTGTCAACACCAGTAAGAGGCCATGCGCGTGTGGATATTTTGGGTGTTGGGGCGGGTGGGGGGCGGGTTGTATTGTGGGGGGGATGTTAACGTTCATTGCGACTGCGACCACATTACACTTCCACACATACGTCATGCTACGCTGCTGCACATTCTCTTGCGCTTCCACACATACGTCATGCTACGCTGCACGTTCTCTCGCACTTCCACGCATACATGATGCTACGCTTCTGCACGTTCTCCTGCATTTCCACACATACGTCATTCTACGCTGCTGCACGTTCTCTTGCACTTCCAGCATATGTCATGCTACGCTGCTGCACGTTTTTTTCCACTTCCACGCATACGTCATGCTACGCTGCTGCACGTTCTCTTTTACTTCCACACATACGTCATGCTACGAGCTAGAACAGCTTGCTATGCTGATGGTTGCAATGCTTGGAAAGGAGATAAATTAAAGGAGCTAAATTAAAGGAGCCTCCAAACAACAAGTGCCAGAAAAACGCCTGAAATTGCAAAACGTTGCCCACAACCGCGGTGAGTTTGTGAAGCACTTGGGCAGAAAGCCCACAAAAAAGATTTCTTCTTTGGCCGGAACACAAACTTTAGACAGACAGTGGGGTTGGTTAAAAAACCCGATTCCCCGGCAGTTGCATACACATAAAGACTGCAGACGAGACTTCCAAAAAAAATGGAAGTACTTGTATGCTGCAGTCTGGGGCAAGAGCGTCAAAGGCAATGTCCTGAACAACCTCGGACAGCTTTGTGCTTGAAAGGCAAAAAAGAACTTTTCGGCGAAACCCTCGACGAACAAAACTCCTGTTTCGTGCTTGTAAAACACTAGGTTTTCCACTTTTGAAGTGACCCTTCCGAGGGATTTGTGCCAGAAATTTGTTCCAGAAATATAAGCACGATTAATTAAACATGTATAAACTACTACAGTTTCGGACACTTCCCTCATCGTCCTGGCACTGTGTGATGTCATCACCGACACGGCCTTTTACAGACGCTGTTGCCATGTTTTTCAGCATTGCAACCGCTTGGGGTTTATTTGTTTTCCGGTTTCACCAAGTCACCAGGTTTTTTTTTGGTCGGTGCTGATCACGTTTGACCTGGTTGTTCCATCGGCTTCGCCAACCTGATGGTTTTTGAGCAACTATTGCAAGACCAAACATGATTCAATGATGTGAATGGCCGCCCATCTTAAGATCGAAAGGTGGTAGGTGCGACAAAGGCGATTCTCGAATTGACACCGTTGAACTTCTGAGTCCTTTTCCGTGGTTTCTGTAGATGATGTCAATAATTCAGTTTAACCCGAAGTGTGGGGTCTTTTGGGATGATTCTTGCAAACCTAACATATCTTATCAATCGGTTCGTTGTGTTTTTTCCATGTTTAGTGATTGACTGTAGCCAATTCTTTGACTGGTGAGTTGGTTCTGTCCAAGCACGCTTGAGAATGTATTTCCGAAAACAGGCAACCCCATGGTTGTCCCATAATTCCAAAACATATTTAAAATTGTTTGGATTGCTTAGGGGTGGTGAGATTCTGGAAACCATCCATATAAAAAATCATACCTCAGCAATGGGGGTTTGCCTTAGGTCAACCCAAAAATAGATTGGGGTTCCCAATCACAATATTAAAATGAGGATGATGGACTATTACACCGTATAAAAGGTGGGAGAATATTGGCTAAATGGGACCCAACCATAGCCCGACCCAAAAACAAGTTATGTGCCAGCAGTCAAACATGGTAATGGAAACCTGAAAATTCCTCCTGGCATATATATTGTTTGTTTGTTTAGTCAAACTTCAAAAATGTTTTGATTTTCAATAAACATATAAAAATGATGGTTTCAAGAAAAAACGTGAGTTTGGAATTCCCCACCTCTACTGTGGGCTACAAACCGTACATGGCGTCGCTTTACTCTATGGCCAGCCCATTGTTTGACTTCAAAGGGCATACAACTATTACCAAACGCATTTTGCTCGATTCTGATTTTTTTTGTGGCGTCAGACTGGCTTGGGCGACTTGGTTGGATTGCTGCAATAGCCACATAGCTGCAGAGTAATGTAAATCAGCAATAAAGTGGGACATGATATTCGAATGTTTCCACAATCAAACACCCAGTGGTTTTTTGCAGGGTAGGTACTGAACCATACCCAAAACACCGAAGTGCAGAAAAACACAAGATTAGCAGAAATCGCGGTTTGGGAAAAAAATCGCGGTTTCAAGGAAAAAACATGTTTTTTTTGGGAAAATAACTTTTTTTTTGCACCCTAGGAAGTTGCAGGTATGTTCCCGTTTCAAACATGCCAAAAAATGTCCAGCTGCCGTTTTTTGGGATTTCCCATGATGACCCCATCCTGCGACTGGGAGGTACAACAGCAACTTGGAAGCTTCGAAGCAGAGAATCGCCGCCCTCCGTGCCCTGGTAGCTATGTTGAATGGTATCCAAACACGGACGTCTTTGATGTTGGTGGTTTATGGATGTTTATGGTGGTTTGGTAGTTGAAAATATAGTTTCAGTTCATGGGGATGTTTGGGAAATCACTATTGATCATGCAATATCATGCACTTCCTTTAAGTTGGTGAATTCAATGGTGATTTTCGATCTGGCGATGGCCCGGAGTAGCCCGGTTCCAGCTGTTAAGTCTGATTGATCTCGATGGGTTTCACCCACTCCTGGTGGAAACTTTCTGAATTTAGCAATGTTCATTTTTTCTGGGCAAGTTATAACATGTTATAACGACCTCACTGTTCTCCCTCACTGGAATCATGGTTAAGAGGAATCATCTCAAAATGGCTTTATTTCAGGTATATTTCAGTGTGTTATGAATTAATTTGCCCAGATTCTTTGCACAGTTGTCATTGATAACTCCAGTTTGATCCCAAACTCCTTGGTAAAATCTGGTGGTTGCGCTTGCCACGGAAAATGCATCTTTCCAGATCCTCTTCAAATATCCCACGCTTGCCATCGTTTTTTTGAGATGCTACAAAACCCTCACGTTTTGCTAGGCTATGGACACGGTATATAAATTCATTACATATACCATTTTATAACGAACAATTTCTATTGGAACATATCATTATCTATATGTATATATTTGTGTTGTTCTACCATTATATATATATGTATATATATATATATATAGTGTGCTAGTACTTTATGCATACCCTTATATATATATATGTGTATAAACATACATGTGTTGATTACCAAAAGCTATGTTCCTCTACACACTCGTGTGATTATACATGTTCTACCCTTATATGGGGATGGGTCAAAACCTTTTTTTACTATATTCTTGGGGATAAACCATCCATAAACCAGCTATTTTGTGGTATCTAGGGTACCAGGTTTTTGACACAGTCACATACTCATATTTACAGTATATATATATATACATACATATATATATATAAGGTCGGTAAAACAATAATAAACCATAATTTTGTGAATTGTTTATACCACCTATAATGCTTTCTTCCCCCCATTGGGATGTTTCCCCCCCTGAGGTGCCAAGAAGTCCAAGGATCCCCGCTTCGTGAAGCAAGGCCGTGGCCGTGCCTGGCGCGTGGCACTGAGCGCCTTGATGGGAAGAGATGGAACCGTTGGTCGGTCAGGAAACATGTGTTTAACCAAACAATTTTTAATGGTGAAGACTGGTGCTTATCCCATGATTAGCCATGGTTATCCGATTTGTAACCATGAAGAATGGTGATTTAAATGGGATAACCATGGGATATTCATGGGATATTCATGGGATAGCCATATTTAATCATGAAGAATGGTGATTTCATTGGATAATCGTGGGATAACCATGGGATAATCATTACTAACATGCTTTAACCATGAATATTTGTGATTTAATGGGATAATCAAGGGATAAGCATGGGATAACATGTTTTTAACCATGAATAATGGTGATTTAATGGGATTATCATTGGAGAGTCATGACATTAGTAAGGAACATGGGGATTTCCTAAAATGGGAGTGCCCCAAATTGGATAAAAATTGATGTTTTATTTCACAAAAGTACGTCTTATTAAAATAGATGATACTGTATTTGGATTTGGGGTACCACCATTTATGGAAACTCTCATGTTTTACCATGACGAACTATGATTTAATGGGATACTGTAACCATGGGATGGTATGTGTCCAAAAATAGGATGATAATGGGTTAATGGAATATAGTCTAATGGACTGACTAATGGTAAGGTAATAATGGGATATGCCCTCCAGTACACATGGAAAAAACATCGAAATCCTTGGGTGTTTCCCACTTGGAAATGATCTACCTCCAAGTACTTGCAGAGTCTAAGTACAATCGTTTAACATTCAAAGACTATAGTGATTTCCGTGGTTACTTAGAGCCACTTCGCAACGCTAACAGCAGAAAAACTTTATGGGTTTGGTGGAACGTGGGATCACCAGCTAGATAAGCAGCTGCGAGTTTCCTGGAGATCTATCCCAGCCATAGGATACTACAGAGAAAAGGGGGGAATGACCGCTTGTATGGTAAGCAGGACGCCATGAAATCCCATGTTTTGTATGTGATGCAAAATTCCTACATGGCGGTACGCGCCAGGAACAGTTGGGGTAATCACCAAGTCCCACGTACCAACCGCTTGAGGTGTTGGCAAATCTAAGAGCTGGTGGGTGGACCAACCCCTGGGGAAAAAAAACCTGGCCAGCCATCTCCCCAGGAAAGCTTTCAGCATCTTCAACCAACCCATTGATTGGATTACTGATGGTTAACAGTTAACATCCCATAGAAGCCCATTGTAGAGTTTTCAATATGTTCATTTTTTGTAATCCCCCATCCCATAACTTGCCAATGGCTGGCCACGTTCTATTTAGGGTCTCGAAGTCTCCCAGTCCGCGGCGCCACGCCGCTAAGACGTCTTCGAATATCTGGACGAAAAGATTGCGCACCCCGAGGATTTCGCTGAGGCGGAAGGGTTGGACATGGTTGGAAGGTGGGTCAATGACAGAGATACGTGATGAGCACACACTTCGCGGCACACATGCGCATATAATTAATCATTTTTAGTAATATGTAACCATGGATATTTAGAATCAAATATAAGCCAATGAACAAATGATCATTAATTATGTAGATGCCTAGACAGATAGATGGATTGGTAGATAGACAGACGCACAGACACGCAAACATATATTATATGCACTATGCACCGTAACATATGTGTGTGTGTGCGCATACGATGTGTTCGTATGGGCATCGGTAATGGTTTAGTTTGGAACATGTTCAATGCCCTGCAGAAATTGTGGGGCTCTCTGTCAACACAATGCAACCATGTCATCCCAGTAGTGGGTAGAGAGTATTGGGTGTTGACCCATGTGCGCATTGAGTGGAGCAAAATGCCCTGAAAGACTGGAAATATCATTGAATCAAATCTGCAGCCTTTTAGGCGTGGCCTGCCATGAAATGAAACCGACACAAATGCAAGAATTGATCATATCTGTACGTAGAGAACCCCTTCAGAGTGAAAGCAAAAGTTTACAACAGGTGCTTAAGCCTTCCATGGTATCTTGTCATTTCATGTGAGATCACCTTAGGGTATCCTCCATTCGATATTCGAGGCAGCGCCCTTCCTGTAGTCGAAGTTTAAGTCAAGATCCACAGGTGGCAACCCCGCAGGAGATATCAAACAAACAGTATGGTCCAGTGCCAAACCAGGCTTTTGAGGCTGGTTTTGTTCCATGGCTAGCTGGGAAATTCCACAACTAAATGAAGGTTATTGCGAAGGTTTTCATTGAGCACGCAGGAGGTGCGTAAACCGATTTCGCCACTTCACGCCACTTGAAGTGGCATGAAGTGGCATGCTCACGGTGCGACACGCCACTTGAAGTGGCATGCGCCACTTGAAGTGGCATGAAGTGGCATGCTCACGGTGCGACACGCCACTTGAAGTGGCATACGCCACTTGAAGTGGCATCCGCCACTTGAAGTGGCATGAAGTGGCATGCTCACGGTGCGACACGCCACTTGAAGTGGCATGAAGTGGCATGCTCACAGTGCGACACGCCACTTGAAGTGGCATGCCAATTGAAGCGGCATACGCCACTCGGAGTGGCACGCCACTTGAAGTGGCACACGCCACTCGAAGTAGCACGCCACTTGAAGTGGCATACGCCACTCGAAGTGGCACGCCACTTGAAGTGGCATGAAGTGGCAAAATCAAATCCACCACATTTGCTCGTTCTCTGAAGATTTTTTGATATCTTATGTAAATGGGCTCTAAATGGGGATTTCCACAGCTAAAACATGTTCGCGCCAACCCGGACGTTGCTCCACACTTACAATAGTCATGATATGTCATGATCATCATCATCATCATCGTCATCATCATCATCATCATCATCACCGTCATCATCATCATCATCATCATCATCACATCATCACATCATGATCATCATCACATTAAATTTCGCCAACCCCTCTGAACAATATGTTGACTGGGGTAATTAACAACAACTTTATCTTCATGAGGGGTCACAATTCGCCTCCCTCTCTGAACATTATGTTGATTGGGGTAATAACATCCTATATCTCCATGAGGGATCAAAATTCGCCACCCCCTATGAACAATATGCTGACTGGGGTAATAACATCAACTTTATCTTCATACGGGATCATTTTGTGCCACCCCCTATGAACAACATGTTGATTGGGGTAATAACATCAACTTTATCTTCGTAAGGGATCAAAATTCGCCACCCCCTATGATCAATATGTTTTTTGGAGAAATAACATCAACTTTTTCTCCATAGCCACCTGAAGTCAGACGCGGCGCAACGTCAGGGTTGCAGCGAACATGTTTAAGAGTCTTCATCGGAAAATCATCAAACAAATGAACAATTTTCCATTCTCCACAGCTGTTTTTTCAATGACCGGAGGATCATCCCACTTGGAGAGTCTTAACCTTGGTGATCGTAAGTCCCAAAATGTGGTTATCTCATTTATAGGTGTGATAATCATCCAGATAAATGGGTTTCTTCCAAATTGTACCCTAGAAATTGGGGTTTACGGCTGGGAGAATCATCGAAACATGGTGCGTTCAGGACAGCGAAAGCGAAACTGTGTCGGCCTCAGGATGCTGCTGCGCTTCAGCCCCCACCATTTGGATTTTGTTTGATGTTTCTTGGGTACCCTATGGTACCACACTTGGATATATTGATGATGTACAGGTGCATCATGAGGTCGAGTTTAGTGTTGAACCGATTGCTTGTTTTGTTCCATGTTTTTCTCTGTATGTCCGCATGTTGGCCTGAAAGGCTTCAAATGGGCGCTCACCACGGCAGTTGCCCTGGGGCCCAGGACAGCCAAAGTCCAAACTCGCGATCTCAATCGATCACGTCAGGATACCTGGTTGGTTGGTGATCATATGGGATGATATCCAATAGGGGATATCAGAATGATACCATTAAGGGATACTACCCAATAGATACTATTGGATAATCATATTAATTTTAGTAGAATGATATCATATTGATCTTCGATCGAGTCGTCCTCATGGTGACATATGGTGACTTTTCATTCTCATCCATTGCCAGTGTAGGTCCCACGGTCGGAGACAGGACCTGTTTGACAAGCGCCTTTTTGATCCTTTTTGGGCATAGGTGGCTGACCATAGGGGCTGATGGATTGGTGTCAATATCTGAACGAACCTACATGTATTCCTTATTTCTTTGAGAATTTCACCTGGTCATTGCTACGCGATTGCCAAAGGGTAAACTGCGACCCCTCAACTCAGGAGGCGAGAGTGGACCGGACACCACTGGAAGGAGCCACCAAATGCATGTAAAAAAGATATTCTCTTTGTACGGGCTATATATGTATATATATATAGGACGATGTATAGAACGTAATGGTGTTTTTTAAATGTCATATGATGTTCAACTGGTATTAGCACCCTCCCACACATTCAAAAGCTGGATGAGGGGAACCGTACATCAAGTCCCTGGAACTTGTGGGTAAGATGATAACCTGATTTCCCATGTTTTTTTCCTTACATCATTCCAGAATATTCCCGTTCACCACTTAAGTACCCTCTTGTAAACTAACATAAAAATGGAAAATCACAATTTTAATGGGCAAATCAACTACAAATGGGCCATTTTCCATGGCTATGTTAAATAACCTGCGCAAAAAAACGAAAGTTTGGGCAGTAAGCAAGGTTGACCCACTGCATTCACCATTCAAAGGAACCTGCAATCATGAAAGTTTCGCTCGTTCTGAAACTGTTGATTAACCGTATTCTTTTGTTGAATGATTCTGGATGTATATATTTAATATAATATATATATATATATATAAATATATAATAATATATATAATGCATATAATATATATAATATGATATAATATATATATATATAATAATAATAGTAACGACCCCGCTGCGACGTCGCTGTAGCCATGGTTAGCAAGTGTAATTATCCCCAATGGCCCAACTACTCAGGCTGGTGAATTGTTTTAATTCATACAGAAACTAGGGATATCATGCAAGACTTCCCAATAATCAGCATAGCAGCATAGTCCATTACATATTTACACGCATATATATATACACACACACATTTATATATTTTTGATCATATATGTATATATACATCCCCAACTATAGCTGGTCTATCCCCATGAAACAACTCTTGTTGGTTAGTTATGTTCCCAGTATAAAATCATTATCATCATCATCATAATCATAATCATCATCATCATCATCATCATTTGCCCACCATTTTTGTAGTTTCTGGCATTTTGATTGGTCATCCCTGCTCCTATACATACACACATATTATAATATATATATATATATATGTTTACATATATATATGCTTACATATGTATGTTTACATATATGTGTTTACATATATAGGTTTACACACACACATATATATGTATATGTATAAATATATATATATATATATATATATATATACTATTCCCATCATCCCCATGATATCCCCATGAAATCACTTCTTGACGAGGCGCTTCACGCCGGAACCGGGACACTTCCGCCGCTCCCGGCGGCGGCGCTCGGGCGGCGCCTCTAAGCAGGCGGGGTTTTGGGCAAGGCCATGGGCCAAGTGAAAGGTATAGAATTATTGAATAGGGCTTTGATTTAGTGGAAATTTATAGTCGATTTAATGGAATTTATAGAGTTGTTTAATTGAATTTTTTGTTCAGTTTCTATGTGAAATTCCTTCTCGTAAACCAACATAACTGGAAAATCACCATTTTTAATGGGCAAATCAACTATAAATGGGTTATTTTCCATGGCTATGTTTAACAACCAGAGGGTAGTGGGATTAATTATAGTTCATGGGATTTAGACATCCAACTTATAACTGGGTTTGGTCAGTCGGTGACTTTGTCAGTATGTTCCAAGGGGAAAACCACTATGAGGAATCCATTAAGGAAATATTTGTTACTTGTTTGGAGTCGGCCTTTCAGCAAAATCCAAGCTATAGTTTCAGTAGAGAGCAAAAAACTTCAGAAACATATGGGTCATAGCTAAGGTGGTGTCCCAACATGCGATGTTTGTTGCCTCAAAACGTCCTCAGTAACTAGATATATCTACCATGCATCCTAGTTATATGAATTATAGTTAGAATTTATAAACTTACGTAGCTAACTGTGGGACGCCACCTTGTAGTACTTAATGACTTAGTATTAGTGATTTTGACCAAGTAAAATAACTAAACATGATTGATTCGCTGCACGGAGAGGTTGAAATAGATGAGCCCAGGTCATTATATCGCTAGATTGCAGTGGGATACCCGTTGGAATGGGTGACCACATGTGATAAGCGATTTGACCAGTGAATTCCGTGGCCCATAGTATCAAGAAACGATAGTTGGGGTGCTAAACACGACCGCCAAAAGAATCATTTTACCCCCAAGCCCAGCAGTGCCCAGCACCCCACGAAATGAACCCAGGTCCCCAAGCACGGGACTCGCTCGATTTGTTTAAAACCAGAATACCCTTGAAATATAATATGCAACCCAAAAAAATGATGTGGCAAATTATTGCGGCCAATTCTCCTTCGGACCATGTTCATCATTCTGGGAAACCATACCTCACCTTCACCCATGGCAATTTCAGGTAACACTGGTTGTCACAATGGATTTACAGTACCTGGCTCCAAAAGAACGAGGAGCCTCCAACTGGTGAGCAGAACCGTTTCTGATGCCTGGAAAGTGGATCGGTTAGAGCGCCGGAAAGGGGATCGCTTGGAACGCCGAAAAGTGACACGTACAGACACATCAGAGGTACATAGCGCTAGCGTTACATATATAGACACCCCACAGCGAACGATGAGGAAAGTGCAGTGCCTGTGTTTTGCTGTGCCTGTCTGTGCGCAGGAACATGGACGTTATTATCCTACACCATCCCACCCCACCTCTGGTGCTCCAAGTGATCCACTTTTCGGTGCTCTAAGTCATCCCATGGTGCTCTAAGTGATCTGGTGCTCTAAGTGATCTGGTGCTCTAAGTGATCCGCTTTCCGGTGCTCCAAGCAGTCTGCCTTTCAAGCATGCGAGCAACGATTCTTAATTCGCATACACACCATGCATCTACCTTCGGTACATGAATGTACCTAGGCATCAACTTGTTTAGCGTTGTCTCTCAGTCACAGTGTAGATTTGAGCACATCATATGGGTGTGTTTGAAGACTGGAAATGCGGTACTGTCTACAGCCAAAACGAGTCTGTTGGTATATCTTGATAGGGATCTAAGATTTACCATATGATATAATAAACCTGTCTTCACTGGTGAATCCTTATTGCTCATGATTTAGCAGTGACTAGATATCCCTTCCTTTAAGATGCAGTTGCATTATTGTGTACAATAAGTATTGAATAATAAAACGTAATGATTATTTCATCATTTTTTGCTAGTTATAATTTTAAGATACATATATAATTTTATATAATCATCATTTCTCTTGCTACTCTCCAGTAACTTCACATAGACTCTGCCATGTATCGGGGTTGGAAGATCAGTTTCCACTAAACACGGGCGATTTTCAGGGTCAATTGTTAATTTGCCAGAGCATAACTGCCACTATGAAACCAACTGAACTAGGCCATGGCTTCCATTTCATCATTTCACCTATTTTGTTTACTATAATTCTATGAATTTCTAAGATGCTAGGCTACATCTAATTTCATGCCATCACCCTTTCATCATTTCACCTATTATTTACACATTATTTCTCTTGTAAAAAAAACATTTCTCAGCCAGTGATCCGTCACGACCAGTCATGCCAGGGCCGTGAGCTTTCGATCTTGTCCCCCTGGATGCGCTCGGAGCCGCGCTCCCAGGGTTGATCTCGGGGTGGTGGTTCCATGTGGTTCCCATGGACATTTTGTATCTGGTTGGTGGTTTGGGACATTTTTTCATCATCCCCAATAGTTGGGATGATGATCCAATCTGACTAATATTTTTCAGAGGGGTTGAAACCAACTATGGATGATTTTTGTAGATGATTTATCATGCAGAGAGAGAGATGATTTACCATAGATGATGAATACTTAACTCATGGGTTGATTTAAATCTGAATGATTAACCATGGAACATGGATCATCAGATATACAATCATGGGATATTTAGATATTTAGATATTTAATCAAACGTGGCTCGCTGGAAGATCCCCTTTTTGCTGGGAAAGTCATTGAACTATGGCTGGTGGAAAGGCTGCAGCCAGCCATGGTTTTTCTTACCCACGCCATGGTATATATGTACGCTAATGTGTCAGCAAGAATGTATATATTCACACAAAAAAACCATGTACTTGTAGTGTAACGATTATGGATGGCAATGGAAAAATTGACAAATATTGATTTGTATGTGTTGTATATATGTTTCTTTCATGTTGACCAATGATTTCGCACGCAGGCAATTGCATGTTTCATTACTGACGGGTAGTGTTTTTTCCATGTTTTTCCCTTCATGAACAACAAAAAACTTCAGAACTCGGGTTTAGTGCTGGATTTGTTCATGCCTGGGAGTCGACAGGGGATGTCTATCACTTGGGGGTATGGGATTGAACACAAACCGCTCATTGAATATTGCGACCTCACCACGACCATCCCGCAAGCAGAGACCCTGGGAAGTTTTTTGAGCCCATTGTTAGAGGAACATAATTGGTCTTCCAATCCCTAATGTTGATTTCAGCAACGATTATAACGATTATTCGGCCAGATAGTTGGATATCAGTGCACAATAGGATCTGAACAAATGGTTTCACGCGTGTAATTTCACAAACAAAGATGGCAGACAATATATGTTTAAACATGTTTAAACCACGCATAAAATGCGACAGCCTTTTACAAACAACGTATGGGGTTTAATCGACCAGCAGTTGGGTTGAAGCTTGTCGCTTCAGTAGCAATGCGACCATCCCCCATTGGAAGTTGATTAGCGGTTCAACATGATTAAATGTACCCTGCTTGGTCGATTGGTTGGGAGTTATACCAACTACTGTAATTTATTGAGACTTATGATAATCCATGGTAGGAAAACCGGTCAACCAACTAGTGTCATGATATGGGGTTACTTTGGTTTGTTTCGGTTATTTCATGATCTTCATCTACGCACGGATAGATCAAATGACACTGCCAGAGCAGAACGTTCCAACTGATTCGACTCAGGTTCATGTCTGATGAGGAATATGACTTGCGGCCGGTGCTGCCCTCAGCAGATGGAGCGACCCTCCAAAGGCAACGCCTGCGCTTTGGTCCATGATTCACTCAATTTCCAGGATTTGATCCTGCACAACTAGCGTGCAATCCATGTTTAAACTTTAAACCCATATCGCTAAGCCATATAAAACCACATATTTTTTTTTGTAAAAACAAAACAAAACAAGCATATGCCTAGACCCTCCAATGATAAAAGTACAGAAGGCATGGGAGGCAAACATCATTTTAAGGGTACGTGGGAGGGTCTAGATATGATATCATACAGGGGTTGGCAAATGTCACATTTTTTAACATCATCCAACTATTGGGATTTCATCTCCAACAGATATCTGAAGGTGATGTTCAAAATTCCCAGTAGTAGGGGCATTTACATTGGGGATTGATTTGACCCATTGTCGGTTAACCCCCTTGATAAAGGGACAGTTATAACCCAGTTATCTGAAGGTTAAACCCCTGTTTATACCCTCTGGTATTTAACAAAGCTATTGAAAATAACCATATATAATATATATAATTTCTTATTGGGTTGATTTACCCATGGAGGATTTACCCTCTGGTAATTAATTTAACATAGCTATTGAAAATGGCCATTTATAGTGGATTTACCCATTCAACATGGTGAGTTTCCATAGTTTTATTAGTTTACCAGAGGGTAAATCCACATATTGTTGGCTCCAAGGACACCTGGGACCTGCGCTGCTGGCTGCAGCCCGTGCGGCACCGTGCACGCACCGCCACGGACGGGGGCCCCCTCGGCCGGTTTCCTTTTTGTCATGGGGGTACCCCCGGTTATCATCCATTTATATCGATTTATATTTATAGAATGTTATATTGATCATTTCCATACATTTATAGTTATAGATTATAGATTGATCATTTCCATGAACCATCCGGCTATGTAGCCAATGTAGCCCCATGGAAACCCCCAGGAGTACGGAATATATACCTACGGTCATTGATTGTGATAGGTTGATGTTTGATAATTTGTTGATTCTGATAGTTTGGAATATATCCAGCCACTGTGGATGGAATTCTTCATGGAAGATGCTGGATATTTTTGACTACTCACACTATAATGGATCAACCATAATATACCCTCTGGTAAACTAACATAGCTATGGAAAATCACCATCTTTAATAGGTAAATCCACTATAAATGGCCATTTTCAATAGCTATGTTAGTTTACCAGAGGGTATATCCCCCATTCATATATGACACAGCCCCATTCTGTGGGTCCCACAGATGTGTTCTTTATGCCCAAAAAAAATCGCTTCACCATGGTTTCTAGGGATGAAATTATAGGATGGTGAGGAAGTGATTGGAACCCCCATCCCGTCAGGTCAGTGACCGTTTTTTGTTGGGGGGATGGCTTACCGAAGTACTGAGGAGAGTGCTTTTAGCTTTTGAAGATGTTTCCAGGTTCAAGTTGTTGGGATGATGTCCAAGTGGCTTGAGAGAATCGAGGATGGTTGATGTCCCATGCACCATGTTTAGTGGGTAAAAGGAAGGGCAGGTATAAACTACTCGTTGGTGGTTTGGAACATGTTTTATTTTCCATAATATATGGGATAATCCTTCCCATTGACTTTCATATTTTTCAGAGGGGTAGGTCAACCACCAACCAGACTAGCTCAATTTGAAAATCGTCTCATCCATGAGCCATGGCTTCCCTAGCTGTCTCCGCAGGACCGAGTCTTCACGTGCCATGGCAGAACTGCTTCGAAGGTCCTGGAAGAGTCTACACCAGTGATGAAGATTTGGGGGTTCCTAAAATGGGGGTACCCCAATAGCTGGATTGTTTATAGTTTATATATAGTGGAAGATCCTATATCTGCAAAATGGACGATTTGGGTGTACCCCCATGACTGCGGAAACATCCATTTGGGAGTCGCTTGGACGTCCTATTCATGTGGAATTTAGCTAGATGACTGTTCAATGTGGGGGACTTTCATTGACCATGTTGAATTTCATGGACATATGCCAGCATGAATAGATCGGATAGCGGCACAACCTCCTTTGCATAAGATCCATGAACAAAGCCGCAGTTGGTTGGTTGTCACCCGCAGTGTTTTGTTTTCCGAAACGACTTGGTCTGATGGGGAGTGTGATATCTTGCAATATATACAACTACAAACTGATATATATATATATATATACATAGTAGACTTAGACTATTCACCATTATTCGCCTCCATAGGCAACCTATACACATGTATATATCCAATCATCAACTAAGTTGTTTAGGTTGTATGCTATATACAACCTTTAACATTATAACGGACCTACAGTAAGGACTCCATACATCTTAAGCTACCACAACATGGGATGGCATGGGGGTATTGTGAACTTTTCGGCATTTCCCAATAACGGTTTCAACATGTTTCAACCGTCCTGCCATGGATTTATTGATAATATATGTAACATTAATATATCTTCATAACAACCCAAAAAATCCAAGAACAGTTAAAAACTGGTCAATTATGGAGAACACATCATCTATACCATTCTGGAAATACTTGTCTATCGACGATGCGATTGAGGCCGGAACATCACTGGAAAGCCCTGTCACGGAAAGGATCTCGTGCCTCGGCGTTGAGAAACCTGCCAGTTTCTTACTGGACCAATTGTAAATTGTAGAGTATATTCCCATCTGGTTGGTGGTTTGGAACATTTTTTTCCCCCTATATTGGGAATGTCATCCCAACTGACGAACTCATATTTTTTAGAGGGGTAGGTCAACCACCAACCAGGTAGAGTAGATTCCCACTTTTGAGGGCAACAAAAATCTCCCTGACCCACCTGGCTTCATGGTGCAAGGACATAGGTGTCGGGCTTCGAACTGGATAGGTTCTTCAAAAGTGTGTTTGATGACAGCAAAAAAAAAGATTATTGAACACTAAACAACTAAAGTATATGATAGTCGTGGTAATCAAACTTCTTCCATCTTGTTGGGGTATAATGTTTCTTCCATACCATATCCCTCCAATTGAGATTCCGATGATTCATCGAGCTTCATCGTGGATATGTTACTAGCATTCCCATTCTAGTTGGGGATGGTAACATCATGCAAGTATCATGTATCCCAAATATATCATTATATAATGAGTTAAGTTATATTCCTTAAATCCCATTATTCTAGCTCATAGCTGTAGATATTAAACAGGTTTATATAATTAATCTAGTTAAATACCATTCATCATATCACCAATTAAATTCCTTAAATATTCTTAAATTTCACTTTAGTCCAAGGTATGGGTCAAGGAGTCAAGCACCCATCCATGGTTAAGCCAGATAGATACCAGCAGCTTGCCTCACGCCAAGGCAGCGACCCTGGTCAACGCCTACCGGAGGTTGATTGGGAATTGCAGGGAAACCACGAGGATAGATAGATAGTCAGGGAGAGAGAGAGAGAGACTCAGAGCCTCAACCACCTTTCGATCCATCAGTTGGTTCGCTCTGCCTTCTGTCACACAAACACACCTCTCCTATAGCTGCCCTATCTTTGAAACTGGAGCTGCCTTGTGCGGTCACTAGATTTACCCTTGGCAGGACCCTGTCCTGTTGGTGCAGCAAGCTTGTCGGAAGTTGGCCGAGGACATGGCGATACGGAAATGCCGGGGTGTTGAATCAACTATTTGGAACCAACGATTAGTTGATGTATGTGATTGGTCAACCACCTCTGCAGTTTTCTTTACGAACTCATCCTTCCAATACCTATTCGACTCATCCGCAATATATAAGCATGTGATTCGATGAGGATTACTTACCAATGTTCCAACTATTCAGCATTTTTCAGCTATTCATAAGTCCATGTTTGTCCCATCTTTCCCCACCTGACAGGTGAGGGTCTTCAGATTTAATTTCAGCTTGTGCTCCTCCTTCCTCCTCCTCGTCTCCTCTTCTCCTCGCCAAATAGCCAAGCTCATAGCCAACCTCGCAGTTTCCCCGCCAGCATGTAATCGCCAGCTGGACACGAACACTATGCCAGATAAAATCTCAGACAGAATGCCGCATAGACTTGTCAGAATTAAATGTCAGAATGCACAATGACATATGCGACGAATTTGAATGATTTGAATGCCAGAAATCAGCCAAATGATTGCCCATTCCCCTAGGACTTCGTGCAGGAGGCGTGCAGCCGTGGTGTGGGTGTGGAATCCATGGCAGAGGAAAAGGCAAAGAAACATAGAAAACATGAAAATAGTTGGAAAGTAAACTTATACATATATATATTATATACTATACAGCATAGTTATTTATATATACACCTAATATATAAGGACATGTGTTATATTTTGTTTTGGGGGGGTGGTTACTATGAACATCTAACCAGACACGGGTGGGAACTTACGTATACCTGACCCAATCAAGGGATGGAACTGGGAAGGCCAAACAAACGTAGTAACATGAGGTAACCTTTAAACCAACATTTGTATAGATATGATAGTAACATATCAAACCAGTATTGAATCATTACATTCAGCTAATATATATATATAGATAGGGATATATGTAAACCATGGTAAACCAGTACTTTCGATAATTGAATCATATTGAACCCCGCCCAAGAAATATAGATAAATCCGCCTGTATTTTTTTTTCGATGAATCCCTCTATTTAAGGAAAAGATTCGGGGAATAATTATGAGTCCTTTGCGGCGAAGAAAATAACAACCCCAAAGTCTGACAGTTCAATCTTCCCTGCAGCAGATCAGTCGCCCTGGTGCCCCTTTGGTGCCGCATGTATGACCATATCCTTGCCTAAGCCGGCATATGGAATTGAATAGGCTACATATGGACATGCACAGCAGCAGGAAACCCTGCACTGTTCGAAACTAAGAAGTGGTTCCTGCAAGTACGGGTAGGAGCATGATTTTTCCGTATTGTTTTCGCCACTCACAAGAGGTTAATCGGGTTCATCATGGAATCAGAAAAGGATGAGGTTTATAAACCAACAAGAACAGATGGGGTGGCCCCACCTGATATATGACAACCAACAGGTGGATTTTTCACCAGCTACCAGGACCCTCCCGCCCCCGACGTGAAGATCGCGGTGCGCGATGCCAACGCCGACGCGGCGAACGCAGCGGAGAGCCCAGCGGTGATGGATGACTTCGATGCCAAGCATAGCAGCTGGGCCCAGTCAGTCGGGGCCATTGGTTATTTACCCAATGGGGATTTTATAACGGGGATGTAACATGGAGATAAAATCACTAAAATCCCAGCAGCAGGAAAAAAATGGGCTCACCGACTCCAATTGGGGTCTCATGATAATGGGAATGTACTTGGAAATATGCCTTTGTTAATCGAACATAGCCATGCTATGGCGTGATTTAAGTTGGATGATTTGCCGATTTTCTACAGCTATGGTAAATAACCATATTGGGGGCAATACCGGTGGTTTTGTTGATGGCTACTCGATGGGTGAATGTCATCGGATGAGGCAATACCGGACCAGTTTTTGAGGGGATGAGGCCATCGATAGTGTCACCGGGTTCGCACGACCCATTCGGAGCCAGGAATGGAGCTAGGAATTGAGTGGGACCCAACCACATGGGCAATAGTCACTTGTTGGGTTGCTGTAATGGTCAATAGGAAAAGGTTGCTAGTGGTGTAGAACAAAAAAGTTACTGGCTCATTAATGGTCAATGCCAACATTTTGGCAGGATCTATTTAAAATGTGAGGCGTGGATAAGCGGATAGTAACTGAACCTTCCAGATGGCGCATGACTTTACCAGCACTTGGCAAGTGGATTCAGCTTGATGGTTGACGAAAAAGATACGCAGTTGGAACATACCCTTTGGTAAACTAACATAACTATGGAAAATCACAATTTTTAATAGGAAAATCAACTATAAATTGCCATTTTCAATAGCTTTTTGTATGTTTACCAGAGGGTACCTTTGGTAATCAATGAGCAAAATCTCCTATAAATGGAGGATTTCTTCCGTTGCTGCGTTTGATTACCGGAGGGCAAGGTTTTTTCTGCCCTTTTTAGGGGTGAAATTGACATAAATTGACCCAATGATAATAGGGTGAATTCGGGGGCGGAAATTGATCAACTGCCCAGTGGTTGCTGGTTGGTTTTTAGTGATTTCATGTGTTTGGGGCTGAAACATGTTGAAGTCACCAATCAGTATTTCATTACGTGCGGGTATAATCCACCAAATCCATCTACCAAGAAAAACTCATGCAGAGCCCACGCAGAGAACTGCATGGAATACATTGGCTCCTGGTGGTTCGGCTAAAGTGATTGATTCCCGGTTCCTCAAAGTGGGATGACTGGTTGGTGGTTTGGAACATGGCTTTTATGACTTTCCATATATTGGGAATGTCATCATCCCAATTGACGAACTCATATTTCTCAGACGGATTGAAACCACCAACCAGCATGAACATATTGTTTAAATGTAGAACTCTCAGCTTACTTCAAGTATTTCTGGGGGTGTGGGGTACGTCAATTTGGAAGCAGGTGCCGCCAAATGACGGGTACGCAAAAGCAAATGGTTGGAGAATGAGGATGAAATGACGGGCTACGTGTATAGTGTATATATATATATACATACAACTCAACATAAATATATGCTTTCTGTAACTATTACCATCTATTACATATACAGCAATGACAAGAAGGATCCAACATGAGCAACAAATGGTGTCGCCGAGGAGCTGTCCGTTGCTTCATGTTTGATCTTACAAGGTGGTCCTCCAGTAAGTTGGTTGCCATAAACCCCATCAACTGTCATAATATGTCATATTTGCCATAAAGTGCCTAAAAAAGCCTATAGTCTATAGATGATTGTAGATGTCTATAGTTATACCAACCTTGCCATTGAAGAATTGCCATTAAAATTGCACCACCTTAGCTAAGCAGCAGCTACCAGGCAAAGTCTTGGAGATTTTGCAGCAAGATAGCCTTCTGAACCAGGACCCACGGGACCCACGGGACCCACGGTGCCGATTTCAAGGGCTTCCCCGGCTTCCCCAGGTGGTGATTGGCGTTGAAACCTGAAAAACCTCAGATTTTTAAGACATGTCGTCACTTTAACCCCAAGACTTCGGAAGTGCAAAATGCACTGCAGTTGCCTAGGAAAATGAAGAGGAACAACGATAGATGCTGAAACATTTGGAAAAACATGGAAACCAAGAACTGGAAATATCAACAGCTGAGGGGTTTAACCTACGAACAGGGTATCAACCAAGAACTGACTGAAATCAATAATGTCAACAATGATGTGTTAACATCAAACGAAGAAACGTATATACCGATAATTCTCATTGAACCTGAACCTATAATATGTCATAATTAATTGTGATCGATCTATATGATCTACATCCGCATCAGGATTGACTGCCTACCGGCGCTGGGTTTTGAGAGGAGCCATTGGACTCCGTGATCGAAGAAGATGAGGAAGACTCAGGTTCCCCCCCAGCGGCTAGGAGCTGGGATCCTTCATTCCCTGGGATCAAACATGGTTTACCTGGCTGGGATATTCTCGAGGGAAATCTGCATTTCAGTGGTAAAAAATCGGAAAATCAATCAACATCTATAACTGAAGAAATGAGAGAAATAAATCTATATATATAATTATATATATATGTAAGTGTGTGATTATAAATGAAGAAATGAGGGATTTCCCATTGCCATATTTGATCCAGAGGCTCAGAGAATTGGGAAAAGGGACTTTCTCAAGTGCTCGGAAGATTCTTCTTGCCCAAATTGGATGAGAATGGTGGGTTTCCACTAGAAGCAGTGTTTGAAAGGAACTAGCACTTGGGGTTGGGATGAGATTAATTTCCAGAAGACTGGCTGACAAACAGTTTTATACACGTATATATATATATGTATGTATATATATTTTTATATATATATACGTGTATAACAAAACCTCCAGCATGAAGCCGGTATACTCAACACTGCCGTGATGCTTCCATGACTCTTAAGCTAGAGCATTTCAGGGGATGCGGGCACTGCTGGGAAAGCGAGGTAACTGGCCGCGATGTTTTTGGAATCCTTGGTGGATTGCAGTAGATCATGGTGGGTTTACTGTAGACAGAGAAAAGTGGATTGTCATCCCCCATCACAGCAGTATGACCTGCGCTCAATTTTTGAATGTATTTGATGTTGTTTTCCAGTGGTTGCGTCTTGTTGAATCTTGTTTTTCTGCAACGCTGCCATCCCTGAAGCGTCCCATCACTCGAAAGCACGCGCTTTGCCTCCCATGTGGCAACGGATTGAGAGGACCCAGGATGTACACCGCAACAAAGACGGACTGTATATGGAACTTTCATAAACGACATATAAACGACAAGTCCATTGAATATGTGCGGAACAAGAGCACGCAGCTGTATGGAACCATGTTCAAGACGTCGTCAGGTCCCCGGCGTCTCCCTCACAAGTGCTGCAACATGAGCCAAGGCCCTTTCTCATTAAAAAAAGTACATTTTTGGGTGCCCCCAAACAGGGGGTTCCAAAGCCAGTGGATTTTCGCAGTTTAAAAAACCAAGCTTGGCGCACCGGTGCAGCCCCCTATGTTTCGCCATGGCGGTATGCACCAAGCTGCCCAAACGCCATTGGGGTCCCAAGGTCACCTGGCATCTGGCAGCCAGGTGTGATTGGGGGTGCCAGAACCAGCCTCACCGTCGCATTCTGATGAAAATGATTGGATCCTGGACTATATGAAAAATATTGGTAGACTAAGGACAAACCTTGGATATATAGTTAGTTTGGTATATTGAAATTTGAAATATATGGTATAGTACTTAGTGTTAGTAAAGCAAGAGCACACCATCCCCAAATTCTCCATATTGGCTGGAGTTCCAACCATCCATATGGCTGGTTGCTGGCATTACTATCATTATTTGGCAATGATGCAACCAAAAAAAATACAACCAGAATAAAACCATGATAAAACCATGACACGGCCATGATAAAGCCATGATAAAGCCATGATACAGCCATGATAAAAACCATGATAACACCATGATAACGCCATGAAAAAACAATGATAAAGCCATGATAAAGCCATGATAAAACCATGGCAAAACCATGAAAAACACCATGATAGAACCATTATCAAACCATGATAAAACCATGATGAAACCATGATCAAACCATGATAAAGCCATGATAAAGCCATGATAATGCCATGATAAAAACCATGATAAAACAATGATAAAACCATGATAAAAACCATGATAAAACCATGATGAAACCATGATCAAACCATGATAAAGCCATGATAAAGCCATGATAAAACCATGAGAAAACCATGATAAAAACCATGATAAAGCCATGATAAAGCCATGATAAAAAAAAAAAACATGATAAACACCATGATAAAACCATGATAAAAAAACATGATAAAACCATGATAAAAACCATGAGAAAACCATGAGAAAACAATGATAAAACCATGATAAAACAATGATAAAAACCATGATAAAACCATGCTAAAACCATGATCAAACCATGATAAAACCATGATTAAAACCATGATAACCACCATGATAAAACCATGATAAAGCCATGATAAAACCATGATAAAGCCATGATAAAAACCATGATAAAACCATGAGAAAACCATGAGAAAACCATGATAACACCATGATAAACACCATGATAAAAACCATGATAAAACCATGATAAAGCCATGATAAAACCATGAGAAAACCATGATAAAACCATGGGAAAACCATGATAAAGACCATGATAAAACCATGATAAAGCCATGATACAACCATGATGAAACCATGATCAAACCATGATAAAGCCATGATAAAGCCATGATAATGCCATGATAAAAACCATGATAAAACCATGATAAAAACCATGATAAAAACCATGATCAAACCATGATAAAACCATGAGAAAACCATGATAAAAACCATGAGAAAACCATGAGAAAACCAGGATCAAACCATGATAAAACCATGATAAAATCATGTTAAAAACCATGATAAAACCATGATTGATAAAAACCATGATACAGCCATGATAAAGCCATGATAAAAACCATGATAAAAACCATGATAAAACCATGATAAAAACCATGATAAAACCATGATAAAATCATGATAAAACCATGATAAAACCATGAAAAAAACATGAGAAAACCATGAGAAAACCATGATAAAACCATGATAAAACCATGATAAAACCATGATAAAAACCATGATAAAACCATGACACAGCCATGATAAAACCATGATAAAGCCATGATACAACCATGATACAGCCATGATAAAACCATGATAAAACCAGGATCAAACCATGATAAAACCATGATAAAACCATGATAAAGCCATGATAAAACCATGACACAGCCATGATAAAACCATGACACAGCCATGATAAAACCATGATAAAACCATGATAAAACCATGATAAAACCATGATAAAAACCATGATAAAACCATGTTTAAAAAAACATGATAAAACCATGTTAAAAACCATGATAAAACCATGATAAAACCATGAGAAAACCATGATAAAACCATGAGAAAACCATGATAAAGACCATGATAAAACCATGATAAAGCCATGATAAAACCATGACACAGCCATGATAAAACCATGATAAAGCCATGATACAACCATGATACAGCCATGATAAAGCCATGATAAAAAAACATGATAAAACCATAATAAAGCCATCATAAAAAA
>Ga0126342_10004356_pt1 | contig 24067 bp, 16 predicted proteins | sample Cyp1metagenome_FD_92528 | JGI IMG/M metagenome (GOLD analysis project Ga0126342, IMG submission 92528) | Coral microbial communities from Lord Howe Island, Old Settlement Bay, Australia - Cyphastrea 1 metagenome | ecosystem: Host-associated > Invertebrates > Cnidaria > Coral ...
ATCATAATCATAATCATCGTCATCGTCATCGTCATCGTCATCGTCCTCCTCGTCATCGCCATCGCCATCGCCATCGTCATCATCATCATCATCATCATCATCATCATCATCTTGTTTCCTTAAATAAGTGACTGCATTCCCCCTCAAACCCTCGCCCAACTCTTCCCCGATCTTCACGTCCCACCCCACTTAAATGGGCCAGGGGAGTAGCTAACTGGTTTGTAGCTGGTATCTAACTCGCAAAACATCTGACCACTTCTAAACGGCACCATAACCATTGCCTAGTTATGGATCCGAACTTCAATTATCATCCCAACATCAATCATCAAATGTCTGGTTACCATCCCTACCCCCGATGTGCTAAAATTGATCCCCATTTGTTTTCACCCGTATACAAAAACCATATCTCAACCATCATTTCTGGTTTCACCCCCAACCTTCAAACCCTCCAATCTGAAATTAATGCAACATTTACAAAAAGACATCTTGAAAAACCATGAAACACCCATATAAAACAGCCATTTTTTAATCCCATGACATTCCCGGTTCCCCCCAGCATCCCACCAGCATCCCCACCAAGGTACACCAACTCAGAGACCCCCAGGTGGCCCTCTGCATCCGCGCCAAAGGCTTCGAAGATGCCAGGCCTCGCCTCAAGCTCGATGTCCAGGTCCTGAAATGCCGGGGGAGGTGCCAAAAATTGAGGAAAATCATTGCAGGATGGGGCCCCATAGTTAGCTAAGTTGGTTTATAACTACAATAACCACAGTGTATGATACTTATAACTATATTTAGATGGGGTTATAAACAAACTTATAACTGGAGGGCCCCATCCTGTGGGATTTTTCCCCAATTCTTCCGGAACTCGAAAAGTTGGGCGAATTGTTCTATGGATCTTTGATGATTTTTGTGTTCTACTTAACTTGGAAAGATGCTGGGATTGTTTTTGTGGGATCTTTGAGAAACTCGGGAGTTCATGGAGTCCACCAAAAAAAAACATGGCCATTTCTATCAAGAAATGGCCTCGGAGGTAGCAAGCTATGTATCCGGCTGCCGGCTGAAAGCTGCGGGATAAAAAGCATGTTATAGGGCTATAGGTAGCTATAGGGTAAAAAAAGGATGTCACTGGATTTTGGATGGCTGCTAAAATTATATACATACATAAAATTACCACAGAAAGTTAGGATAGTTAGGCAGGGGTTGAGATGGAATTTCACCAAAGTTCTGGGGTATAAAAACCTTGGATGGGGATATAATAAAACAGGATTCCATTGTGATTCCAGGTTTTACTCAGATTTTTGTGGATTTAATGAAATATATATAGATATTAATACTTACATTTATTATGGGCGTGGTACCCTGAAATGGGTTGCGTACAATCCAATTATGGCAATTGTTGCAAGGGAAATGATGATCAATCATCAAATTTGGTACCTTTTTCTGTTTTTGTATCGTAAATCCAAATGTTTGAGGGTAGCTGAAAGCAAATCAAAACCAAATCATTGTTATTTTTTGAGGGGTTTATTCATTGAAATTTATTCATTCAAAGTTGATAGCAATAATATATTGATACTCCTTGCGCAGGTCAGAACGAATTAATCCGGTTCAATCAAGAGCAACACGTCGTGTAAAAATGCGACATTTGCGTGTTGGAAAATCGGAATAGAGAACCAACAAATGCCAACCACTGGAAAAACAGATCAATAACATTCAATAACCAGCAAACATTGTTTTGCATCAACCAAAATAGGTAGACAATCGGCATAAAGACTCGTCCATTTGGCACATTTGGTGATGTTCGACACATTCGCATCCGCCAAGTCACATCCAGAAGATTTCGAATCCTGGGCTGAGGTGGCCACGAGTTTTCCATGCGCCCATGCCAAAGAATGCCTAAGGATATAGATGTCAACCCTGGATTAATAAACCCCGTTTACGGTTGTTTAATTGGGGGGATACCATAAAAAAGTATCAGATTATGACCATGGTTTATTAATCCGGGGTTGACATTAGATGTCAAAGATTGTCAAAAACCATCGTGATATTTTCCACTGGAATTGTTCGGTTCTTGCAAAGTGTGCCAGTTCTCAAATCATCAACGGACACCTTCCTACACGGTGAAAAGATAAGCCAACCAGCGAATCTAGCTACCGTATGCTAAGTTAGGTCTTTCAAAAATTGCACACGTGTCAATATCTCATCCAATTTCCATCCCAGCGGAATTGTTTTCCCCAAAAAAGCATTTCTCTTAAGTCTTAAGTCATAACCAAATGGGTTTCGTCTAAACATATGGTACCCCATGGTACCCCATGGTACCCCATGGTACCCCATGGTACCCCATGGTACCCCATGGTACCCCATGGCAGTGGTTCATCATCACCCGCTTTGAAGATTGCCATTTGGGGGGATATGCCGCATTTTAACAGACACACCCAAATAAAACACAATTATATAGATCGATGAAATTAGTAGGTTGTATTTCCTATGATTATCCCACTATATTACCATAAAAATCCATAAAATGGTTGGTGGTTTCAACCTACCCCTCTGAAAAATATGAGTTTGATTGAGTTCGCCAGTTGGGATGATGACATTCCCAACTGAATGGAAAGTCATAAAATTCATGTTCCAAACCACCAATCAGATTGTTATGAACCATAATTAACCCTTATGAACCGTGATTAAGCATAATTTACCATCATTAATCATCATTAATGGTTGGTTACTGGAATTTTATGGCCTTATTAACCATATAACCAACCATCATCAACCATCATTAACCAATCAGAAATGCTTGGTTTATGTCGAGGCTCTTAGAATTCTGGAGTACTTGAGTGAACTCCTGCTCCGACAGGGTGAGTTCTTTATCCAAATCACCTCGGTCGATGGCCCGGTCGGGATGTGACTTTCGGGTAGAAAATCACCCTCCAGTAAGCTAACATAAGCAACATACCTAAAGATCATCACCATGTTTAATATAATAGAAATCATTAGAAATCTAGAAATCACTAGAAATCACCAATAAACGAAGCATCTTCCGCATGTTCCCATCGCCATCTTTGATTCCAGGTCGAATTTTTCGCAGCATTTTTTTCATGTCCCAGATCCCATGAGGACCTCGATGTCACTGAGGCTTTCGCTCATCTTCACGGAACCGGCGCGGAGAAAGGTCTTTTTGAAGGACTTGGACCACACGCCGCTGCTGCTCTCCGGTTCGTCGCCGATGTCGGCTTCGCGGATCTCCCTATGGCGAGACAGGTGGCTGGTTGAGCCATCCGAGCCCCCCAACCAAGTAGTTCTGTTCCAAGCTGCTGAGAAATCCCGAGGGGAGAGGGGAGATAAGATCATCTTTTAAATCAACAACATTCAAAAACTATGCAAATTGCATCAGCATCGACAGATACAATGGATCCTCAAGTGACACACAAAACCATTCAGACTTCAATCTTGGATGAACTTGATGGGCCCTTGGGGGGTTCGATAAATTCCCCGGGCCCCAAAGATAGAGCGCACCTCACTGTTTTGGATACTCTGATCACCTTGATGCGACCGACACAGCAGTGGGTTATGCCAGATTTCTATTGAAAATGGCCGTTATAGTCATAGTTGATTTACCTGTTAAAAATGGTGATTGTCCATGGCTATGTTAGTTTACAAGAGGGTAGACAAGCTGATGAAACCCTCAAGTCTTCTGGCTGAGAAAAAAACACATCACTTTCCCTCAAACCCTTCCTCAATCGAGACAGAGACAGAGAGAGAGAGAGAGAGCCTCAATGAGTTCCGTATGCCTTTCTCTAGTCTTTAGCCAAAAAGGGAGGTACCTCGAAGAAATGACAACAAAAAACTCTAATGACTCTAATGCCTATATTCTTCTATTTTTATCAGTGAAAAACCAATGCTGCGGATGTAAAACCGTTTTATTGGATCCAGCCTGAGATAACCAATCTTTCAAGAGAAATAAGCATATCTGTGGCATCCAGCAGATACCCGGTAGGCAGTCCCAGAAGCTAAGTCGTTGAGCTTGCGCGTCACATAATTCGTTTCGTGCCTGAGGGGCGGCTATCGGGCATCGCAAGGAATTAATGACGGACACTGAATAGTATGCATTCTGTATCTGCTTATGCTTTCCAGTACATGGATCATTGACCTATTTGAAACCCTGTGATCACTATATAATCAGCAACAACAATGGACTTTAGCTCGCAAAAAAAAAAAAACATAGAAAGAGAGGAATCACCAACTCCAAGTTGGTTTTAAACATTAACACCACTGGGGTATTCCAAATGTGAGTTTTGAAGGGTCGATGTGCAAACAATCTTGATAATTGTGCGAACCATCCCATGATATACAGTATACTTGTCTGAAGACAATTATCTGGTTGGTGGTTTCAACCCCTCTGAAAAATATGAAAGTCAGTTGGGATTATGATTCCCAATATATGGAAAAATAAAAGCTGTGTTCCAAACCACCAACCAGTTATCATAGTCATAGAATCATAGATTCACTGTACACACTGCAAAATGAAGTTCACCGTGCCAGTGAAACCTGTTTGGAGACAGCAACACTTGCAGTTCATGTTTTCACCTGAAACTATCGAACGCTCCACAAACTACACATGAGTCAGTAGCAGGTGGGCTGTATTGTAGGATACATACCCAGAAACGCCTAGTGGGAAAACTCACTCAGTACAACAAGGTGCTTCGGATTCCAGAACAAATAAAATGTCAAGCTGGTACACGGCACAACGTGAGACCTCCGAACTTTCTTTGGGACAACTTGTCACTTCAACAGACAGAAATAAACATAATCAATCAAAAACACCAGAACCTTTCCACCCGCAGGTCTTTTTACGTTTGACAAGTCTGGTCAGCTTCAGTGTTCACTCACACCATAATTTTTGAGTCTCTGAGCCCTTCGTGTGTCTCATCAGGAAACGTCAGAAAAACACATCAAGCGCGGGCTTTCTTTTACCAGCAAACATGTTGATACCATAATGGTTTACTCGGCAAAGAGGTAAGTTCTAAATAGTTTTATAATGTTTTATATAACCCTCTGGTAATTTAACATAGCTATTGAAAATGGTGATTTATAGTGGATTTTCCCATTAAAAATGGTGATTTTCCATAGTTATGTTCGTTTACCAGAGGGTAACACGTTTTAAGCGCCAAAATTTCAGTGCAGATTCCCGGCATTCCAAGTGGCAACTTGGCATGCTTCCGCTGCACCTAACCAGAATGAACCAGGCGGGCGTTCTGTTTGAAAAGTCAAAGAATGCCGAATCGCAATTCCGAAGAACCAATATGAACCATAATTGAACCATATTTACATCATTGGGTACTGTATAAAATACATTAAAATATACTATATCCATATTTACATCATTGGGTACTGTAGAAAAAATACATTAAAATATACTGATATACTGGCTATATATCGTATCAATGAACATCAATCTTCCACTTCCCCCCGTGTTGAGCGTTTGGCGTCGTTGTACTTCAAGCCCGACAGGGTGGCATCAACGAACATGGCCTCAGTGTCAGGATGACCGGATCCGGATGATGATTCCGGGGCTTCTAAAAACCAATGTGGGGCCCCCAGTCGATAGCGTTCAGTTGGGGTTCACATAACTCCAATAACTATGGTTACTTATAACGAACTAGTTAATGCGGTTTATAAACCAACTTATAACTGGGGCTCACACACCAAGATGATCATCTATTAACCATAATTTACCATAATTGACCATCATTAACCATCATTAACTATCATTGACCATTACTGGTTGGTGGTGACTTAACCATCTTGAAAAATATGAGTTCGTCAATGGGAAGGATGACATCCTTTCACATTATGGAAAATAAAATTCATGTTTGAAACCACCAACCAGATGATATACCCTCTGGTTATGACTAACATAGCCATGGTATAGATGGCCCTAATCGAAATAGATGGTTTACCGTTCTTAATAGCATGGTGATTTTCCATGGCGAACTGTTAAATAACCAACTGGTAATAATTATTAGATGGTGTTTTAGATGGTATAATAATTATTTATATATCTGGTTGGTGACTTAACCATCTTGAAAAATGATGGAGTGAAAGTCAATGGGGTTGGGATGACATCCCATATATGGAAAATTCATGAAAATTCCAAAAATGTTTGAAACCACCAACCAGCCGAGTAGTGTCCTAAGCATTTCCCCTTGTGACCAAAGCAAACACTCGAATCTCGGAGGCATATGCACCAGGCAAAATGTATAGAAAGTTGCTCCTGCATCTCAACACATGTGGCTTTGAGCAACTCTCTCACATCCATTGGAAAGTCAGCAACAGGTTACATCCAAGAGTGGTATGCTCTTCATCAAGCTTTACCTATTGCTGTGGTAAGCCCAACAAGAAACCATCCCCAAAATCACCATAAATGGATGGTAAACCATGGGCCCAGTCATGGTAGTTGTTTATTACGGAATGAACCACAAAATCGACACCCATCAGCTGGCTGCAAACCAGGGGCTGTGATAATGTTCGTCATGCCAAAGATCATGGTGACCATGCTGAGACCGTAGAACCTCACTGCTACGGCTGCTGGCTAAGGCTGTCTCGACAGTGGGGCTCACACACCAAGCTGATCAGCTATTAACCATAATTTACCATAATTGACCATCATTAACCATCATTAATTATCATTGACCATTACTGGTTGGTGGTGACTCAACCATCTTGAAAAATATGAGTTCGTCAATGGGAAGGATGACATCCTTTCACATTATGGAAAATTAAATAAAATTCATGTTTGAAACCACCAACCAGTGATGTTCAGAGACGCAGCAAAGGAAGTTGAATGGGGGAGGGGGGGCGAAAAAGTCAGTCAAGTTGAGCTGCACATGAACTCCTCACTGGGCGGCCGAGGCACCATTCGAACCTCCAGCCATAAAACTCACTGAAAATGGCAGCCAATGGCTTTCCACCTAGCAACTGCAAGGACCAGGATATCCGGACCCATGGTCAAACCCAGAATTTAAATCTGTTCTTTCATATCCATTTATTTTAAGTATATATTCCCTATTCCCCAAAGATTTAAGATGTTCCTCAACATGGATACAAACATGCAGATATATATATATATACACAAAGTACTATATTTATGTGTGTGTATATATATATCAACATATCCCAGGAAGGAGTACTGTAGCTGTTGGTAACTACCAACAATGATGGGTGTGGGCTGCAACAAATCAGCTGCAAAGCGGCGAATCCCCACCTTTGCTGTTGCAATCACCAATGATGCATCTAAAGACCTGGTGCAGTGGAGACCCACTAAAGACCTTCAGCATTTTTCGACCGTTCCGCAAGTCCGATTGTCAATGTTGCGTCATAGAGCTATCCCAAACAACAACGTCGAACATGGGTGAACCATGGAACATCGAAAAAAAAAAAAACATCTATTGAACAACTCTGAAGAACATGATCATATGGGGGTCGAAGTCATGGATCCCAGTCGTCACCATGGTTCTTTCAATTGAAGCATCGGTGGAGATCTCCCTCGGGGCCGGGCGGTGAACATGCATTTCAGGACCTTGGTCCGACTGTGAAATGTCCACAACCTGGGGGCGCCTGGAAATCTGGACATCTATGAAATCTGGAGTTTCTGATATCACCGGGATGTACCAAATTTATGTATATTTATGTGATATCTTATGATGTTTGAAATCTCTATTTATGATATTTACCACATTTATGTCAGATGAGTCAGATATTTCAAATTATGATCCAAGGCACGGTGCCGCAATACTCTTGTCCATACAAGGAGGCAACCTCACAGCAGTCTGAGATGTTGAAAGCAGCCGAAATGGGTGGGGCAACCCCGAAACTATGAAAACCACGGGGAGTATCATATTGCGTGGAGATGCCAAAAATAGTCAAAATACGTCAAACTGGTATCAATTCGTCATGAAAGCTTGCAATGATAAATGGTACCCCCTATATTCATTCATGAGGTTGTTTATTCATCCTGGGCTGATCTGATGTGTCCATACAATTGTGAAACTCAAACTTGGTTTCATCATAAATCAGCAAAAGAATTACCAGTCCTTCAGAAACATTCAGCAGCGCAGCACACGTGGAAATTTGGGGTTTGGGTTTTGCAGATGGGTTCACGCGAATGGGCTTCCACTCTCAGAAGCTAATGTTGAGCCAGGAGGAGAAGCAACCCCAATCAACCCGGTTGATTCATGGTGTTTCCTACAATTTTAGGTACCTCGAATTTCAACTTCATAGAATATCATGAAATATCATGCATAGGCTATGTAGGTGTGGGTCGAAAGGCTAGGAGCCGCGACAAAAAAACTGGTGTGAATGGATGGTTGTCCCTCCTTTTCAATAGTCTTGGCCCATGGATATGGTACCCTCTCCTTACACAGTATTACTCCTCACCCAACTGGTACCCCTCCATCAATTGTGGAGTCATATCCCCGGTCTTTGTATCTGAATCTCCCCATTTTTGGGGGAATGGGCATAAATAAAAGTCATAAAATCCAACAAGGGTTTCAAAAACCAAAATAAAGGATAATTTTAAGGTTGATGTAGCCCTCCCTATGTTCCACAATGCTTCCGCCCTCATCCACCAAGGTAACTTCACAGCCGTCTTCCGCAGAACTATGATTGAAGGGATAGCTATCAGCATCTCGACAACTGCCACGCACGGGGTATCCATGGGCATCCCATCGAATTGGGGAAGATTCACCCAGGGTATCCATGGAAAAACATGGAAAAACGATGACCAATCACCATCCAAATATGGGCTGCGTTCCTGTAGATCTTTCTTTAAATCAACTTACATCAATACACACTTCCGAACTTGTTGGCATTGGCAGGCTAGCTAGAATGGCAGGCCGTAAACAAAAGGAGCAGCGTAACTGAAGTTTTCAGGAAAGCTAATTTTCAAAACACTGCCAAGACAACAACAGCAACATCATTACAATAAATGAAACACAAGCATAACTTGCAGCATAACTTACAATCATGACAAGAAGAAGACGAAGGCGCAGAACAGAAACAGAAAAAGGAGAAGAACACGAAGAAGAATGCGAACAATAACAACATCCCCACGTCTAATACCCTCTGGTAATTTAACATAGCTATTGAACATGGCCCATTGATTTCGTGAGTTTTCCCATTCAACATGGTGATTTTCCATAGTTTTTTGTACCTACAGGATCACCTCATGGCCATTTCGCTGGATTCATCGCTCACAGTGCTGCGCAGAATGATGCCACAGATGTAGAGGACTCCGCCTGGCATTTTTGGTGACATGCTGGTGACATCCTAGCAGTGTGTCAAAACCTTGTACCCCTGGTGAACATCAAAATAGCTGGGATTTATGGATGTTCATCCCATTAAAAATGGTATTAATAGGTATTGATCCATACCCACCTAATGTTTTCAACCCATCAAAAAGAAAGGGTGCAAGAAAAAAAATGTCGTTCAAGTGTGGAAGATTTTTCGGATGTCAACCTGTTTATTTGTCCTATCAAGCCGCCTAACAAAAATACTGTTCAAATGAATTGGTCTTCCCAAAGGGATGAAAAGCAAACCACCATATCTCTGGGTGAATTATAATAATTCACTAACCTGAAGTAAGGCCATTTGGGGATGATTTCCCTTATTAACTATGATGAAAAGCAAACCTATCTGAAACCCTCCAAGTAAGAGGGCTGATGGACAATTCAGGTCGTCCCAAAATGGGAAATATGAAAAAAGTGACGAGCCAAATTCCTACTGTACTGGAGAAAAAAAGTACAGAAAAACTGACAGCAAATACCCTCTGGTTATGTCAAAATAGCTATTGAAAATGACCATTTATCATTGATTTCGTGAGTTTTCCCATTCAACATGGGTGGATTTTCCATAGTTTTTTGGGACAGTTTACCAGAGGGTATGTACAAATATCAAATATGGCAGTGTGTCAAAACCTTGTACCCCTGGTGAACCCCAAAATAGCTGGTAAATGGATGTTCATCCCACTAAAAATGTATCTATAGGTATTGACCCATACCCAAATATCACCTGTTTGGGTTCCATTATTTCTTGTTCCAGAGAGTCGCACCTGCTAGGTCATTCCCAATTTTCGGACTAAGAGAACTCCCCGTTCTAAAAAGTGGGTCCTTGACGTCGGGCCCGAACTTCAAAGATTAGCTCCCCTTCAAACCTTAAGTGATACTTTTCAGGAGTTATGGAAAAAACATACCCTCCAGTAACTTAACAGGTTGCTACTGAAAAGGGCCATCTATAGTTGATTTACCTATCCAAGATGGTGGTTTTCCAGTTCGCTATGTGAGTGCCAACCCGCCAGCGACCAAGCGGCTAAATAAAATGGTCACCCAGAACAGCCACGGAACTCCGATCACCATCGCCTAAAAACCGACATCTGCAAAGGGGGGGTCCCAAGACTGGAGACCCCAGACCATCATCCAAAAATTCTCATTTTTTCAATGGTAAATCCAAGGGTTTGGAGTACAGTACCCCAGTTAAGAGAAAAACAATCAAGTCTCTTCGGCATCCATCAGTCTGTGTGGCTCACCATTTGTTTGAAGGTCAGTCACTTTGAACCATCTCCATGTTCGCTGGTTAAAGCGTCAAACCCCACTGCACGGCTGAAATTCTCAGCTTTGTGAGTGAAAATTCAGTGCCCAGGAATTGGAGGGGTACTCCCAACCCCAGACAAAAAATCGGGGTCAACATGGGTACCCCAATAATTATAATATATATACTGGTTGGTGGTATACCTACCCATCTGAAAAATATGAGTTCGTCAGTTGGGATGATGACATTCCCAACTGAATGGAAAGTCATAAAATTCATGTTCCAAACCACCAACCAGATATCCATATTATAACAGATTATATCCGTATTCCCATTATATTCCCATTATATTCCCATTATATTCCCATTATATTCCCATTATATCCATATCATACTCACATGTTAATACCAAACATCTACGAAAAATCGAAGTGGTCCCTTCACTCTGGGACACTCATCCCCTCATCCCCAAATGGATCCACAGACAAGCCGCAGAGATCATGTTCGCCAGTTCCGCCAGCAAGGGGAGGTTCACCAACTGCAAGGCCATCCCGGGAAGCCGGTGCCAAAATTCACAGTGCAAGCTTGGAAGTCAACCTTTTACTTAATTACTGGTGCGTTTTACGTAGGGTTGCTGGATGGGTGGAAATGGGGGTTGCTGGGATCATGAAATTACTAGTGATGACTGGGATCATTCCCGAAAATTCCCTGCGTTTAGCACCAGTAAGTACTAACTAACCATCATTTGGGATAGTTTTGGGATAACTAATTGATATAGTTGAACCATCATATTACCATCATTGAACCATTGAACCATCATTGAACCATCATTGAACCATTGATCACTGGAATAAGCGGGTTTCAATCCACGTCATTTCATAGATCCACGAGAGATTTTTTGGGACTTCCAACTGTAGTCTGAAGAATTTAAGAAGAAGCGTTTGGCGTGTTTAAGATTATACCCTCTGGTAAACATACAAAAAACTATTGAAAATTGCCATTTATAGCTGATTTACCCATTGAACATGATGATTTTCAATCGTTTTTTGTATGTTTACCAGAGGGTAGCCCCTCGCAACTCACCTGGGCTATCCATGGTGCCATGATTCGCAAGGCCTTGATGAGTCGCGCCACCCGAGAGAGACGCAGACCACGGAGCACCATACCTGGTCCAAGTGATGTCATACTGATTTAGTTGACATATGTTGACATTAAAACGTATAGTTGACATTGGAGAAATTCCGAGAATATATATATATATGTATATACGTGATACTGTTGAATTATGATGAATTATGTCGAATTATTGTTGGCATTATGTAAGTGTTGACTACTACTTTACATACAATACGACAATACAATACGATTGTGTTGTTTTTCAACGTGGACCCCGGATGTGTAAACCATTATAAACCCTAGTTGATGAGGAACCGCGGGGAACGCCCAAAGCAATGAATCACTAGAAATGCTACCTCCCGTTGGTTAAGAAATGGTCGTTCTCAGGAGCGCTTTGAGGTGAGTCTAGCTGGTAGGGCGCAAAAAAAATGTCTCGGAGCCATTTCTGGGCGTTGAACACTTATATACCCAGACATACCCAGAAAATAACCAACCCAGCCAGAAACATTTCAGCTGCAATCAATGCCATTTTCTGTTGGCTCCCCCTCACTTTTTGGAAATCTGTCAGTCACCTATTTGCGGAGCTTTGTCGCTTGAGGTCCATAGCATCCAAAATTTTATCTTTCGATGGTTAAATCCAAACTATGGTTGACTCAATTCCAATTTGTTTGCTAGCAAATCCCAATAGTTCCTTCTCAAAACCCCATTTTTGTGGCTAAATTCCATAATTACTTGTCTTGCCTAAAACCAATTTGTTATTGCTTAAATTCGCAATGCTTTGCTGAATCCATCCGATTCTTTTAGAATCATTTCCACTTCAATCCCAGTCGTTGCCCCACTTCAAAGCCCATTTTGTTGGTTGGTTACCATGTAGAGGTTCTTAAAATGCCACTGGTACCCCAGTCGTCACCATGGGTTTCAATACTAAGTCATGGTCTACCATCTGGTTATGACTAACAGTTCGCCATGGAAAATCACCATGTTTAAGAACGGTAAACCATCTATTTCTATGGGCCATCTATACCATGGCTATCTGGTTGGTGGTTTTAACAATCTTGAAAAATATTAGTCAATGGGAAGGATTATCCCATATATTATGGAAAATTCCAAAAATGTTCCAAACCACCAACCAGCTATGTTAAAGAACCAGAGGGTAATTGTTGATTCCTTGGGCATTTTCCATCGCCGAGCCGCTCATCCGAGCAGAGCCGGAGGTCGACGCAGTGGTGCTGATGATGACATCTGCCACCGCCACGCAGGTCAGCAGTAAGTCTCCTGCACCCGTTGTGATGGCTATGTTGCTTCAAGAGGAATACATATTTCGGGGATTCCGTAGTCATTGGAGATACCCCATTTATGGATTGTTTATCATATGGAAAATCCGAAAATAACATGGATGATAACTGGGGGTACCCCTGTTTTAAATAACATGGATGATAACTGGGGGTACCCCTGTTTTAGGACACCCTCAGATGAACACCATAATACTATAGATATATCATGAATCATCATAAAATTATTATAAATTCATGATATATCTACCATCAACCAGACAATCCACCTATAGTTAATTAATAGCCAACATCTTGGATTTGCATTTTTTTGGGTTCCAAATAACAATACATATTCCATGGGGTTGAATCAGGGGTCCACGGCAGGACTTCGGCCCATGCAATGGTCAGTACAGAAGGAAAGGTTCCGCAACTGCTTCCGCTCAAACAAATCATGGGTTTTGGACTTGATATACTTGATGTGTTTTCGCTCCACCATTGACATCCATTGACATCCATTGATTTTGAAGACCAGCTGGGACAAGCAGCTAAAAGGGGCTCCTATGTTCCAGGCATAATTCGTGCCAGTGAAGTAGACTCGCGGAGACAGCAGCAGCAACTTCACAACCACCTCGATGACAAAGACCTCACTTCACGTGCACAACGCGCACCAGTGGCGATGGTGGAATTGACTGCCGGTCCTGCAAAGTGATGAAAAAAACAATAAATATCAATCAATATAGATGTTTAAAACATGTTTAACCTGGTAAATAAGATAATATAATCTGGAAATAAATTCATAAAGAATAATAATACAATATATATATATCAATATATAATATCATCTGGTAATCCAACATGACTTGGAAATCCCCTACAGCCAAAGACTTTAGTCACAGCAATTTTCTGGAAATCACCATATTTACATATATTTACAATGTGGAGACATCGCTATGACCCCGTCACAGCAGGGTCACAGCAACAATGCCAAAAAAAAAACATGAGAACGCCTGAAAATGTCTTCTTTCATGTCACATCGTCGATCATTCTCTCACCCATTCTCCCACTCTAACTGTATATAAATGGAGGTTTGAATGGCAACATCAGGAAACAAGTGCCTGGCATCCCATATCCTCACTGAGTCTCCTCGCCAGCGCAAAAATCCATTCCAGGACTGCGTAGCCAACCTGGGACCATCGGCTCTTCGTCGCTGCCAGAGACTGAACCCATCAACATGGTGATCAAATTCATCAACATGGGACAGCAAATCAAGCCTAGCCTGGTGCCCTGAAGCATATGGCTAGAAAATCACCGGTTTCAACGTGGGGAAATCAGGGAAATCATCTAGGTTTCTGGTGGTGTTGTGTCCTCCATTCATGTGGAGCCAAAAAATGATAAGAGCGCTACTGGTAAGGGTAGGACCAAAGACAGTGGCCCCACGAAGGAACTGTTTCTTGCAGCATGTTCTCATATGAGCAATGGTCAATACTCACTATATGGTTGATGGTCATCCCATCCATAATAAGGATCCTTATAATGGTTATTATAAATCCCTATAAGCCACTGGATGACTAGCCCCTATTACTGGTTATTAACCATGAGTATTGACCATAGCTCATATTAATGTTCTTGTCAATTTGCTCCTTAAGGATGCTGTCGCCAAAAAGGCGACGACAAATCTGTGAAATTCGACAAGCACGAGAGCAAATCCTGCACTGCAGAGCTGTCACCACCTTTTTTTGGATCGCCCCAGCAAACTACCGATCCATCTGCCAAGATCGCAGCAAATGCAGCACCTGTGGCCTGAATTTGCTGGACGTTCTTCAGCTGATCTTGCACTGCCAAACTGTCACCACCGTGTTCTGATATGCCCCAAGTAACAGCCGACCTCTTAGCTAAGATTGCGGCAAATGCAAAAGATGAGGCCTTAATTTGCTGCACATCCCTTAGCTGTCCTTGGACTGCAGAGCTGTCACCTCCAGATAATGGATCGCCCCAGCAAACTACTGATCCATCGGCCAAGATCGCGGCAAATGCCAGATGTGTGGCCTGAATTTGCTGCACATTCCTCAGCTGTCCTTGGACTGCAGAGCTGTCACCACCATGGATGCCCTTGCCCCAGGTAACAACCGATCCATCATCCAAGATGGCAGCAAATGCAAATCCTGTGGCCTCGACCTGCTGCACGTTCCTGAGCTGGTTTCGAACGGAGGAGCAGTTACCACCATGCGTTGGATGGCCCCAGGTCACAACTGACCCATTCGCCAAGATGGCGGCAAATGCAGCTCCTGGTGGTGCCCATTTGGTGGCCTGAACTTGCTGGATGTTCTTGAGCTGATTTTTAACTCTGGAGCTGTCTCCACCACAGAGCCCACTGCCCCATGTCACGATCCGATCTCCTCCACAACACCAAGCTGCAAAGGCTTCACTCGTTGCCGCTATTTTTGCGCGTTGCACAAGTGCAGTGAGGTGCTCTCCTTCCTGGATCCCTGCAGCTTGCAATGAGTCCATGGGTTGGGTGAGGCCACGATTTGTTGATGTCACAAGCCTCAAGAACTTCTGTCCGAAGGATTGCTGGGCCAGAACTTGCAGGTCCCCCACTGTAGAATGTTCTGGGAGAAGCAGCGTTTCGTTGCGACCACTCGGCAACGAAACATTGACGTGAAACATTCTTTCAATTTTGGATCGTAAACATTGAGCGAAGTGCATTGATATTTTGAGCCTTTACAATGTATCGTCTGTTGTGAATCCATCCATGTGTGATTTGATGCCACCCAAATCTGGGAATAACGGGCAGAAGCCAACCAAAACCGATAAATTGATATAAATTGACGCATGAATTGAGCTTGACCAGCACCAATAAGACCAATTTCATCACTAATTCCCAGTTGGTTGAGAATGCCCCTCTGGCATCATACGCTGCAATCCGTTGCATCCCGGATGAACATGCACAAGCGGGAAACCCGGACAAATGTAGAAACAATGTCTATATGATTAACATATATATATTGTATGTATATATATATGTATATATATGTATATATATGTATATATATATATAAATGTATATATATATATGTATATGTATAAATGTATATATATATATATATGTATATATGTATATATATATATTCAACAGAATCACGAACAAATTCATGGTCTCCCCCATGTTTCTCAAACCGTTGGTTTATATTCCGTTCATTTTACGGGCCATAAAATCAGACTTTTCTGGACCCAAATTTGGCCCAAAATGCCACCTCTAGCTTCACTCCAAGGAACCCATTGAGGCGCCACATCCATGCTGAATCCTGCAGTGACCGCCGATGGCGGTTAGTGAGTCGTCATAAGCTCATACAGTTTACCGTCGGATCATGAGAGGTTGACGAAAGATGAATGTCGACTCCAAAGATGTGAAAGCAGTTCACATTGTTCGCTCTCAAACATCAAGTGCCCATTTCAGTGTCCTAACTGTTCAAACTGCCATCATCATTTCAGCCACTTATTGCCAGCAAAATTGCTGGGGTGGCCCCAAATCAAAAATCATTGGATTGGTTTGAACTGTTTGAGCTAATTTTTGTTGATCGGGGGGAAAAAAAGTTTCCTGCAGATTTTTAACTGGAGTATCATCCCAATGACCGCAGAAAACAACTTCCGCAAACTCCCGCGGTCCTAAGATAATGAGACTCATCATGATACTGATGCTGGCCTTGGTTGCAACAGGCTTTCCATTGCTGAGGCGAATCTGTTGAGGAAAACCACCCCCAAAATTGGATGTGTTTGGTCTGAAACTGTCTATTTAGGCAATTAAATGCTGACCCTGACAAATGTCTGAGTCACATCATTTTCTCGCAGGCTCTACGTGTCCGTTGACTGCTGGAACCCCTGTGCATGAAAGTTGCAAAAGTCCATCCCCAGAATATGATATTGAACACACCCTATAGCTGGGTTCCAAATACTGGGAAGCCCTCTACTAGACCATGGTTTCTGGGGCTGTTTCCTCGATGTTTGCCAGTTCAGAAAACCACTTCCAGAGTATAGCAACCCCAAAAAGATCAAAAAAGAAAATCCAATTAATCCCCAAATTCTTCCTTGCACATTGAACCTCTTCTGCATCTTTTTTGGAGGTCACCATAGTATATTTTGTGTGTATATATATATACTATATATATACTATATATATACTATATATATATACTATATATATACTATATATATACTATATATATACTATATATATATACTATACTTATTTTGCAGGTGCTGTTCAAGCGACAAATCCATTCACCACCATTAACATCTTCTCACGACAGGTCCGCGTCTGTCGGAAGGGAGACGGCGGGGTGGCTTCAGCTATGCATCCGAAAAACTCCCGAAGGTTGTATCAAAATTCTTCAAAATTAAATATGAACATGTTCTCCAGATATCCAAGCCTCAATCTATCAAAGGTGTAATTCTCCATGGTTATATCATGTTACAGCATATGACAGCATAACATCTCGCGTTGAGGCCCTTAAGGCTTGAGGTCCCGAAGGTTGGCGGGCCTGTGTGAGGTGAAAACTGGACCGCATCATGCGCATCTTGAACATCTGGGCAGGGCTGGGCGAGGTGCCACACCATTTGTTGATGGTAAATCCTCATGTTTATCATCTATAAATGGGACATTTTTTCCAGAGCTATGTTAAAGAACCAGAGGGTATATATGTGTATATATATTTATGGTGAAAATTGGTGATATAACTGTATAATACTGTATATAACTGGGATTTATGGTGGGTACGTCTATGATTAGATGATGCTAGATGGGCGGATCGTGTCTATCCAGTACGTGTTCTTGATGTGGATTATGCATGATTATGCTGGAAACCAAAGATGATTCAGGTAGCCTCAGGTAGCTCCTGAAATAGCTGGAGATGCGATCTGGATCAAAGCAGTGGAAGTCATGTTCATGGCTCAGGATCAAAGCAGCAGCAGCAGCAGCAGTCGTCGACACTATCCTTACCCCAAGTTCTTACTGCACTTCTTGTGTGTATTGCTTTGTCTGAAAATAGGGAACTGCATTCCATCCATTGGATAATTTAATTACAATGTTAATTGTTCCCAATTGAAATTGCCATTTTTGGGTGGTATATCCCATTCTCAGAAACACCCACAAGCACCACCATCACTGTACCCCAAAAAAACCGCGCACCTCATAACCACTTTGCTGAACGCGTTCATCGCGAAGCGTGGAATGGATGTTGAACATCTCCTGCTAGCTGTGTAGATATTCATATGTTCAAACCCACGAGGCTTGCCCTCAATTTGAGGCTCAAAATCGTACACCATACCAGGATTTGATGCTAAACTGACCCAATGTTTTTCCTTTCTGTGGTTTCCAGAGGGGCATCAACGCGCCCCGAAAAATGGTAATCTTCAGGCGTCCTGCACCATTTCAGGCCGTGCCTGCAAGGGGTCCACGGCAAATGATGGAAACCATTGGATTTCTGGGTAACCTACAAGGTGTTTGGACCTTTTTGGACCTTTTTGGACAAACCCAAAGGAGCAATCTCAACCCAATCAATGTGATTTCTATGAACAAGACATGGTTCCTTTGATGGTGAATTCTCAGTATGGGTCGTTTGATCATGCATGTTCAGTTCACACCAAAGTACCAGTATAGGTGGATGCTAAAATTAAAATTCACCGTTTCGTCACCCCGGGGGTGATCGATCGAAGATTACACAGTCAGTCAAGCCTGAAATGACCCACACCATGTCGGTGCTCAAAATTCATCAACCTGACCCCCACATCAACCCCCAAGTGACGCGGATTCTGCAAAAATTCACCCACTTTTTGTGGTTCTTACTGGTAGCATCCATCCTGGAGGCCAGCCCCCACCTGAGTGGCCAGATCCGGGATGGACATCAGCTCCACAAAGGATCTCCTGAGCTTCAGACTTTCAGAGGTGGCAAATGATGTCAATGATAAGTGAAGCCACTAAGATCTACGACCGCTACAACCCCTTCCCCCCATCCATGTCGCCCAAAGGGCGGATCTTCCCTCAAAAAAAATCCCATCATCTTTCATGAAATCGCCCTTTGGTGGATCTTCCCCCAATTTTTGTCCCTTATTTTCCTGGCCAAACGCAACAAAAACCGTGCGTTTTCAGGGCCCCCCGCCAGGAGATCACGGTCTGCAACTGCTGCGAGCGCTTCGGCGATTCACCGCGCAACCTACGCAACCGCGGCTTTTTTTTTTCTGTGCCAGGTGGGGAGACAGAAACAGCAACAAAAGTGGGAATGTCCATCATTTTGTGGGGACATACATATATCATATCATATATATATGTATTACTGTATATATATATAATTATATGTATATATATGTATAATTATGTATATATATATGTACTAATATACATAATGGGATATATATATATATATATCATCAGGACTATGACATTCTGAGAGTGTCTGAGGAAGGTGGATCGATCTCAATTTATGGCAGGCATACTATCAATGGGATACCATCCAGTTCGTGGACTTCCTAACCATGGCTATTCAGTGCTTTAGTGGGAGGATCTTCCAAGTATGGCAGTAAAAACCATTCACATCTTGACATATGAAATGAATAGGCGAAAACACTGGATCAATCTGGATCATATAGCAAAGTAATATAAAGTAAGGAAGTGTTGTTTTGAGCCATAGCCCATGATACCCCTATTTTGGGGCCAGGCGGCCAGGCTACCGGCCTTTTTTTGAACCTTTGCCAACTCTGAAAGATGGTTGTACTATGGTACCATCTGGTTATTTAACATAGCCATGGAAAATCACCATTTTTAAGTTCGGTAAACCTCTATTTCTATGGGCCATCTATACCATGGCAAACTGTTAGTCATAACCAGAGGGTATATACGGGTTTGTCCAAAGGTGAATACCCCGAAGTTGAAATCACTATGGAAAAAAATAGTTGGTCCAAACCCCTGGATTTGGGGACATCATTTTTTCGACACAAAGCCTTTTTGTTTGTGAACGCTTCACGACACGGTTCACCGTTTGAGATGAACTGGAGATGTTCGACTGTGACATCGGACATGACTAACATCATGACTTATCAGATTTTCACATTATAACATCTCTGTGGCATTCTCATTCCCAGTATATCAGTAGTATCTGGATAATAGCAATGCAGTCTGAAAGCCTTGGCCACTGTTGGGATGATGCCATCCAATTCCCATCATTTCTAGTGATGATTTTAATTTATCATAATGAACTTGTCCATATCCAGATTATATCATATAATATAATATTGTATATTGCAATATATATATATATATATATAATTATATTATATATATATCAATTATATCACCATAGTATACCCATTCCACCCCCATTTTTGTTGGTGAATTCACCAGTGTTGATGGTCACGTCCCCATATTCCCCGTCTTTCGCAGGCTAAAAAAAACTCTCAGATGCTTGGGAAACTCTCAGTAGCTCCGAATCGCTCCCCCCCTCACCACTGGATACATAAGTCCCTACAATGTGGGCCCCCCCAGTTATGTTTGTTGGTTTATAAACACCAGTAATTAAGTATAGTTATATCTACCATAAACCATAGTTATTGGACTTATGTTCACTAACTGAGCTATCGACCGGGGGCCCCACTTTGTATATTTTTGGGGGCCCCCTGGTCCAGTCGCCCTTGGATCAACCCTCACAGCCTCGCTGCAATGATTCGCATCTCTTTGATCACATCTTCCATTCGTTCCTGGCCGCTTTTTGGCCTGAACAAAGCTCCTAGATACACAGAGTGTGTCAGAGTGTCTCGGTGTATGGAATATATCTATAGGATTCTATAGGTATTTGATGATCTATTGAATCTATTGTACTGTGCATGTGTATCTCTATTTATATATATAGCTTGGGGCATGTACCTATTCCCAACATGCCGGCCTTTGTGTATTCACCCACTCCACGTCGTGTGAGGCGTTTATTCCTGGCAGATACGTCACAACTGAAGCGTTTGAAGATGTGGAAGCTGGATCAAACAAGAATGTGTTCATCATCTTTGATGTATACTTTGTAAGAGTGAGAACATGTAGAAATCTATTTCTGATGGTGGTAGTACCTTAACAAGTTTCGGAGCTAATCCTCATTGACCGGCCCCCATTGCTATTGCTGGCGCTATATTTTGATCAGTCCTTGTGTTCCTATTGTCGTAAACCCATGGATTCGAATGGATTTATGTTTAGGAAGGCATAAATCAGCCTCTATTGAACTGCTTAAAGGGTAGAACCTGAAGAATCTGATAATGGTGTGCCAACTGTCTGCCAATCTTTGGCCAAATTTGATAAAAGTTGGGATGTTTTCCACTGCAACAAACTACTTACAGTAGCAAGTCCTTGGTTACTGGGAGGGTTCACCATTGCAAATTTTGATCATAAGGAGCACGATTTTTGAAACTACTCAAAATCATATGAATATATTCTTTAGTGATTTACGCATCAAATTTGGTGAAAGTCTATCATGTTTCATGTGTGGTGATTTAAAAACCATCATCACGACTAGTGGTTCCTCATGTTTGCCGCTAAAATGAAAGATTTTACTATTTTGATTGGATTGATTGGATGAGGGGTTCCTAAAGTCGACCCAAAAAACCTGTGACTAACGTGGATACCGTGGATAACATTAAACTGACGTATAGTTCCTATTGATCTTGTTGGATCTTCAGGACCCTTACAGTAAGTCCTTACACATGGGCCTTGTGTATGGCAGGTGCCTCCAATTTAGGTACCTGAAATGGCCATACATGTTGGATACTCTCTGGCAATAAAAAACCGTTTGCGAACTGGACAATCACCGTCTAAAAATCAGGTAATTCATCCATCGTTGAGCCAGAATTTCACATTCGCGAAGTGTTAAATCATCGGAGGCTATCTGTTTATATTGACTATATATATATACCCATAGGATCCATGTATGGTATATATGCTAACATTTGGGGTATATTGATGGTAAATGTTAGCATATATACCATACATGGATCCTATGGGATATATATCATTATATACCTAGCATATATTCACGGAATATCTGCATCAAATCGATGGTTTTCTATACAGAAAAATCCCCATTGATGGTAGACCCTCAGGAATCCCAGCTCTCCTCTGCATGACTGTGACCAGTTCTGGGGCAGTGACGACCTTCAACAAAGATAGCAGCTGATACCAGCAGTGTCCAACTGCAAAACAGTTATAGATGTATAGCATTTAGTTGTAGATATAGTATAACAATGTATGACATACTATAGTTACATATGTGTATAATGGATTGACTGTTCATTTCTATGTATTGCATGCAATATCAAACATACTGTATCTCATATCTCGTTTATATGTCTGTATACATATATATATATATATTAATATATATATATATATATATTATATGTGTGTGTGGAAATTTCATCAAATATCTATGTCTCCCTGCTGTGGGGTTCGGTCAGTCAATGATGTGTTTCAGAGATTTCTGAACCTATGGGATCCTATGGGGCCGTATGGGGGCTGGAGCTGGAGGTACCTAGCCTTTGCGCCAGCATACTGCGTATCATGTTAGTAGCGGGGTGTCACTCACCAATGGCTTGATAGCCAGGATTGGATCATCTTGATCATCATTCTTTCATGATTTTTGGTTGGGATTATCTTGTGCGGGGGTTATCTAGATTTTTCTAGCTATCTTGGTCGGTACGAAAAAAATATCTACAAGGTGGCACGCCCCCTTCGTTATCAGTTGGTTCATTGACCCACTAACCCAACATCATTCGCCTATGGCTATCATTTAAAAACCAACAACTTCGCCATTTCGATCTCCACCGCCACACTGCGCGCCAGCGCGCCTTTGCATCCGGCTCCTCCACCATGAAAATCTTCGCCAGCCGTTCGCTAAGCTCCAGGGAAATACTCGGGGCCTCAGGATCGTCCCAGGGATGCCCCAGGGCCAAACATCGGATGGAAAGGAACTTTTTTTGGCGATTTTTTGTGGGGGATAGTACTTATACAACGACTTGTTGGGAGACTAATCTAATGGAAAGCAATGTGGGAATTTGTGAAATGGAGCCGCTGGAGTTCCCATCTGCTTTCTCTATTCAAGCCCTCCATTGTTTGCCACCTCAGTGTTTGACCAAAAACTTATTACTGGTAGAATCACAATGTTGACTAATTTAATTTGAATTTAATCACCAAGCATTCATCTCAGTTTTCTGTGTTCAACCACACGCTTATGACAAGACCAGGTTGTTTACCATGCAGGTTTGTCAACAAAAAATGGAGGATAACTTAACCCAAAACAGACTGGGTTGAAAGCTCGTGTTCCCTATGTTTCATTTGCTTCATATTCGGGCTAAATCCACCAATTCTGGCCAAACCCATGTTGCATTATGTTGCTAATATATCCCATTGAGATCCACTACTGCAATGTCATAATATCATATATGTATACATACATATCCAATTCTTGTATCACCAAGAATATCACCATTGGTCAGTCTATTCCTCCATTTATAGCCACTATAACAACCCCTTAAAAAAGATGCCAACATTTGGGGAACCGTCTGGAAACACTTTTGGGGATCTTGCTGGGGAAAGCAATCATAAACCACCCTTATGGCTTGTATGGTGAAATTGGGGATGGTAAACACTATTGCTTTACTAACATTAACCTCCTAAACCAGAGGGGGTAAACACCCCGTGTTGAAGCCCATTTGCTGGCCCAGTTGCTGACGCAGCCTCCGACTTTGAGAAGCGCCTTCCAGTGGGGGTCGTGTGCACAGCTGATTCCTGGTCCGGCCAGGTACTGAAAAGGCCACCTGGAAGTGGTCCCATCCATTTTTTCTGGAGTTGTCATATAATAACTTTGAGCAAGCCACCCATGTTTTGCCACACCAAACAAAGGATCTCAAAGGGTGTATAATTATACTGGACAAGATCTAACCAACATATATATATATATATTGTATGTATAGTTTGGTCCCTCTCTGCCCTCCACAACCAATATCTGGAGCAAAAGCCATCTGGTACAGGTAAAAATTCATGCGATTAATTGTTGCAAAATGGCGTGGAT
>Ga0126342_10004357_pt1 | contig 24066 bp, 17 predicted proteins | sample Cyp1metagenome_FD_92528 | JGI IMG/M metagenome (GOLD analysis project Ga0126342, IMG submission 92528) | Coral microbial communities from Lord Howe Island, Old Settlement Bay, Australia - Cyphastrea 1 metagenome | ecosystem: Host-associated > Invertebrates > Cnidaria > Coral ...
ATCTGCAGACAAGATGTTGTCAGCATCCAAGTTGCATTTGGGATGTGCTTCGAGCGTCAAACCGAGCCATCGGTAGAGGCCCCGGCCTCTCTGCCAAGCCTCCAACAAGGCCAATTTATGGCACGTGGTTTTGCACTGTCCATATCTATCTGAAAAAAAAACTGCCTAGCTTTGAGTGGGGTAGATAATCCAACTTGTACTCATCTAATATTGCATGGGTTTGACCGGACTTGCCGACTTGCATCTCTTACTGCAGCACATCCCGCTCATTGATGGTGATGAGCATCGTATAGCACCATTGCTGGTGACAAACCATGATATATACTTTTTTTTTCATCCGGTTCCGAGTGAGGCGAAGACAGAAAAAAATAACATGTTCCTTCCTTTCGACTGCATAGTTTACATTTAGATCATCTTCGCAATTAATATCCCACATTTGAGCTATATTTCCCTGGATTGTTCACAATGCCCTTGATTCAGAGAAAATTGAGATGACACTGGCATGTCCTGGCATCCTTGTATTTCTTGAGGCATCTTCAAGTTCTTTCAAGTAAAGCTGGTTTGGGTTCTCTGGAGAGTGGGTATTCGAAAGTTATCTTGTCAGACGCACAACGAATATCAATATCTTTCGTGAAGCCACAAGCAAAGTTAGATCCGTACAAGGTGATGCCCCATGTTTTTTTGTTCGCTAAGTTGGTGCAAATAACAGCAATAACTTGAAATTGGTGATCATGATATATGCAGTATGGAGGTTTCCTAACTCATGGTACCCCTACATCATCCATTTTATATTTCAGGATTTTCCCTTATAAATCATTCAGCTATTGGGGATCCCTCATTTATGGAAACCCCCATATCTATACAAGGTTGTGCCCCCCCCAGTTATAAGTTGGTTTATAAACCATAGTAAGTATTGGTATATCTACCATAAACCATAGTTATTGGACTCATAAACCAACTTAGCTAACTATGAGGCACTATATCTATAGTTATATAATGGGGTTTATAAATCAACAAACAGCTGGGGGGGCCACCACCTTGGGTGGTTACCAGCTTGGATTACCAGCTTGCGATTGGTGTCATTCCACTGCAGTGGAAGGCTATGGCTTCTAGTTATAACTGGTTATTTCTACGAGATTAGACATTCTATAAATCTGGGTTAGTTCAGTACTTATATGACTTATAAATGGGATTATACATTCTATAAAGTTTATAAATGGGATTATACATTCTATAAATGAAGTTATACGTACTTATAACTTATAACTGGTATGACTCGGGCCATAACCGTGATCTAAATTTGATCCCGCGGGTGAAGGTCATCTGACACTTCTTGTGCCGCACACCATTCAGGCCGTAACTGCTTGGTCGATTGCTACAAGCCAGTGGCAGTGTGTCAAAACCAATAGTACCCCTGTAGTTCACATCAAAATAGCTGGTAAATGGATGGTCATTCCCCTAAAAATGGTATTAATAGGTATTGATCCATACCCAGTGTCGTTTGCTTAGATTCACGCGTTTGTTGGATTTCTTGCATGCTGTTTGTTGAACTCTGTATGATCCTCCAGAATGGTATCGCTCCAATCCCAAATTCTCTTGCGTATTATGTAGCAAATTACCTTGGTAGCTTGACCTGCATGATACGTGCTTTTTCTTTACCCACTTTCAGATACTCCCAGTCGATAAAACTCGTATGATTTGGCTAAATCCCCATGACAAAAACCACTGTTAAAACTCTGATCAAAAATCACCATGAAAATTCCTGTGAAATCACCAATAAAATAGAAAAAAAACAATGTATATCACCATGAAATGTTTAAAACCAAATGGGCAATCCCCATTACCCTCTGGTAATTTAACATAGCTATAGAAAATTGCCCATTTGATTCGTTGATTTACCTGTTACAGATTGTATTTTTCCCATAGTTATCCCATATGCTCCATGTATGGAATATTTACCAACATTTACATCATAAATCACCCAGTTTTGTAGGTAAATATACCATACATGGAGCATTGGGGTATGTTAGTTTACCAGAGGGTAAATTCCCCATTATATCACCACGAAGTCATAGATTGATCCCGACCAAGCGGCCAATCCCTTGGCATTGGTATTGCTACGATCTGCAACTCCCGCCTGTTGAAATTTTGACAAAGGTGTCCCCTCGGTGTGTGACGTGTGTTCGTTGGTTGACCCCGCCTGGTAAATATACAAAAAACTATGGAAGATCAGTATGTTTCATGGGAAAACTCACTATGTCTATGGCCATTTTCAAGAACAAACTGTTAGTTTACCAGAGGGTATATTAAAAAAAATACAATAAGCCCATTCAACTGCCATATTATCCTTAAGTTCTGAACATACCATCAATGTTCAACTTGATGCCACGATTATATTTCAATGTTCAATGTTCAACTTTATGCCAAAATTCTCCAAGTTCCGAACATTGATTTACAAAGCCATCAATCTATCTGAATCTATCTATCTATCTATCCATCTATATATATATATACGTATTTGACTATCAAATATATATATATATACCGTATGTATAATTATAAATTATAAATTATATTATATATATTCAACTGATCGAAACCATGCACATTTATTTCTAAAACCATTCAACTGTAGATTCATCTGAAACATTCTGAAACCATAAATCCCAGTTGTTTTTGCAACAGAACCTTATCGGCTGCCGATAAGCAACACGGGCAGCCAAGGCAACCCCGAAGTTTTCCCAGTGATCTGGCCTTCCCTCACCATTGCTTTCCTATCCAAATTCAATGGTCATTTCAGGAACCGATAACAATTGGAGGTACCGATTCCATATATAAGGCCTATGTTTCAGGCCTAAATTTCAGGGAATATCCCCACAAAATATAGCCAAAAATATGGTACTAACCTACCTCCATTTTAGGATCCTGAAGATCTCCCATTGACAAAGTCCTGCAGTGACAAAACAGGGTAGCACATGGGATTCCCAGGGAATCCGCCTGGCATTTGAATCCCCATGAATTTCAACAACACGAGCCGCCCAGGGATTTCCAAACGAATGTTTTTGAAACAAAACAACATCTTCAGCTTCTCTTGATTCAAACATCTCCAACTCTAAAATGATTTACCCTCTAGATCCATCTAGATATAATCACAATCTTTATAAATTATATCTCTAAAATGAATTGCAGGATGGGGCCCCCTTGATATGTTGGTTGGTTTATAATGCCATCTAGATATAATAAGTATCATACACTATGGGTATTTTAGTTATAAACATTTATAAACCAACTTGGCAAACTATGGGGCCCCATCCTGTACCATCTTTCCTAGTTCTCGATCCACCGGAACTGCCTTCCGCAGAAGGTCGGTGAGGATCATATTCCTTGGGAGCGATGACTCGTGAAGAGATGTGAAGAGTCTCAAGGAATAGGGCAGTTTTTAGTCGACAAAATGGGGATGTCAGCAAGAACAACACGGGGATAGAGTTTATTTATGATACAAGGTGGTGCCCCCCAAACATTGTGTTTATTGGTTTACAAACCCCATGAAAACTAGTTCGATATGTCACCTATAAACCATAGTTGCGTATTGGAGTTATGTGGCCCCCAACTTAGCTATGGAACGGGGGCACCACCTTGTAGGTTTCTGCTTATAAATATCTAACCTATCATAAATCAACTATATTCCCTTGTTTAAAAACCGTCTATTATAGTTTATCTGGTTGGTGGTTTCACCCCCTCTGAAAAATATTATATAGTCAGTTGGGATGATTATCCCCAATATATGGAAAATAAAATATGTTTGAAACCACCAACCAGTTTAAGTTTCAGGTAAAGCTTGAGGGTTCCCAGTGCACGTTCCAGACTTGCAAAATTCATTCACATGTATTCACTATGATTCAATCAATCACAGAATTGGATGACTGGATGAACATGATAAAGCAAAGAAAATTAAACATGCGCAGGATCTTCCATTTGTTCAACGGTAAATATCTCTGCAGCGCGTGCGCAGCACGTGCAAAAAGTACCGATTCCATGAGATTCCCGTCCCTGCCACAGAGGCTTCGGAGGGTCTCTGGGTCAGCTGACCGGCTGAGCCATCTTGTTGTGGGAACAGAAATCATTCCCAAGCCCTCTGGTAAACGTTTACATAACTATGGAAAGATCCACCATTTTGTTCATGGGTAAATCCACTATGTCTATAGCCATGTTCAATAGCAAACTGTTTGTTTACCAGGCCGGGTATCCCCATTTGTTTCTTGAAACCCATATTTGCTGCTTTGTCTCACCATGCCCTACTTCATGAGTTTTCCGTTCACGCCTTACCCGAGCAACATCACTCCATCATCCAGAACATCCGCCAAAATTGTGCCCCAAACATCAGTTGGTTTATAAACCCAGCGAATTATAGATATATCTGGGTAAATTTCCAATATTTCACCAACTTGAACAGTTCGGCTATAAAAGGGGATGATTCCCCTATATCTAAACCATGATTCCAGGTTTCGGGAGAACAGTGAGGTCGTGATGAAATTTACGCAGATATATCATCATAGATCTATCCCTAAGGATCCATGTATGGAATATTTACCTACATTGGGATTATTTTAAATTACTTTAGGGGTCAATGTAGGTAAATATTCCATACATGGATCCTTAGAGTATGATATCTTCCGTTCCCATAGCTGACCTAATCGAATGCCTAGCAAACTCTTGGCGCTAGGCGAGCCGGGCCAAGCGGCTTATTGTTTGGCGTGCAGCATAGGACCTGCTGAGTGATGTCCTGCAGAAAATCAAAGGGGAAATCCCTGCACGACATTAGGATGTCTTTTTGGGGAAATCATCTATTTATATTTACGGATTATTTACGGTAACTACATTTAAATATACGGTTTTTTTTTAATATACCAACTGTGCATTTATTAATATATATATATATATATATATTTATACATATATAATGTACAAACTTGTATTTATGATTGTTTTTTTTTCAATTGCCATGTTTGAGTAGCGGAGGGTACCTGGATGCGAACTGTTTAGTTATAGTTAACATATTTCTTTTGTGGGTTATAGTGATACTCCGATGAAGGGGTATAAATAGGTGTAAGTGGCTTCCAATCCATTGGGGGATGTAATCTTAGGTGGGATATAATCCATTAGTGGTTCAAACAACTTGACACTCACAGGCTAACACCAATGTGGCATGTGGATCTCAGTTCTCGTCGAGGTGCTGGCGCCGTGAGAATGGCGGAAGCTACCACTCGCACGTAGTCATGCAGGGTTTGTTGCCTGTTTGCCACATGGGTAACCCACATGTGCAAGTGGGTCTGCCCACCACAAAAAACCTCCTAGGGGATTGTTCTACCCGCAAGGCATCAATGTTTCGACCAAACCTTCGAGAAAACCAAAACGACAAGGCCTTGAAAGCGTGCAATCTCGCAAGTCAAGAACATCAACATCTGCAAGACAAATGAAGCGCAAGCCGATCTCATCTTCAGTCGATCACAGACGAAGCTAATCTCAGATGGAGACGATCAGAGACTTCATGCACTGCAAATGCCAATGCATTCATAAAAATAAATATAGCATAAATGCTTACGACACAGCTTAAAAGTTCAGTTGACGTTGCGTTGATTGTGCGTGCTGAAAACCCAACAACTTCCTTCAAGTTATTCTGGATACCCTCTGGTAATTTAACATAGCTATTGACAATACCCAATTTATAGTTGATGTCCCTATTCAAAATTGTGATTTTCTATAGCTATGTTAGTTTACCAGAAAGACAATCACGTTGAGAACAATGAATCTTCCATGTCCGCTCTTCCTGTGCTTGAAGCTGAACCGATCAGCTTCAGATACCTGATGTCACTGACCCATCTAACCAGGAAATCTGACACTGAGAATCCCCTATGTTTAACAGGAAATCCCCTATGTTTAACATTTAACTAACATAACTGTGGAAAATCACCATTTTTTAATGGGTAAATCAACGAACTAAATAACTAAATTTGGTTCATTTTCAATAGCTATGTAACAAATTACCAGAGGGTAATACCCACATGGTATATGTATGGTATACAGAATCTGGTTGGTGGTGCAATAGCCATCTTGAAAAATGATGGACTTCGTCAATGGGGTTGGGAGTATTCCATAGATGAAATGGAAAGTCCTAAAATTCATGTTCCAAACCACCAAGCAGATGAATAATTTATTCCCCCGTCCATATTAAGCAGCCCCATTGTATGGTCCGAGTCACTCGAGTGCAAACTTGTCCCCCATGACTTTCCATGGTTTCAAAAAGGAGAGTTTTTGATACATGGTTTCCAATGAAAAATCCATTTCAATCCCATAAAATATCCATACACTCACTGGTTGGTGGTTTTTCGCCTACCCCTCTGAAAAATGATGGATTTCGTCAGTTGGGATGACATTCCCAACTGAATGGAAAATAATCCAAATGTTCCAAACCACCAACCAGGTCATCATAAAATCACTACACAATTCCCAGTCAATTCTATGAGTTCATCTAGTTATGTAGGAAACACTCCTGTTTAAGCTACTTCGGATGGGCAACCATGTGGACCGCATTTTTTGTTCATTCTTTCTTCAGCACCCCCGATTTTGTCATACCCATATGGATTTGCGAAAATAGCCCACCCTAAATCGGTTGGGTAATCATCATTATCCATATAGAAATTGCCATCTTGGGGTGATATGACCCATTTTTAGACACACCAATATATCATGTTGTCAGTTTCTATTCCATCAATAATCACCATTTATTTCCATATATTCACTGGTTAATCCCAGTTTTAAATCCCTAAGAAAAACCAATTTGGGATACGACAGAGTCCAAAACGCCATACGGTGTGGTCATAGTGTGTCCATTGATTTCCAACAAATGATCCCTCTTCAAAAATTGCGATTTAGCGGGGGAATCATTACTCCATATATTAAGACACACCCAACTATAATATTAATTGGAGTAATTTTGGGTATATTGAGTTGTATTATATCCCAATTTTGGGTAATTAAGTGGAGTAATTCAATGATTAAAATGGGATGAAGTGGTGCCCCTACATTCCTACACTGCTTGGTGGTGCAATAACCATCTTTGGAAAAATATGAGTTAGTCAATGGGATGATGATTATCCCATATATGAAATGGACAATAATCCAAATGTTTGAAACCACCAACCAGTATAATATTAAGTTGGTGAGTTATATCCCAATCATAGCCCATGATATCCAATATATCAATTATATTGGTTCATTAAATCCCATGAAACCCTGTTAAACACCCATTATATTGCCATAATACATATAATATATAATATAATATATATATATATACATTAAAAGCAATTTAGCAACAGTCCTCAACCATCATCAACCATTGGTTGATTAAATCCCATTCCAATACATTGATTGATGAACAAAAAACATCAAACTAACTAGGTTCCATCCCATTAAATCCCAAAATCCCCGTTAAATCCATTAATATTGACGTATGATAAACCCCCAAAACAAACTCAATTCACCACAGTTCTGGCAGGAAAATATACCAGTTTTCTGTTTGTACATGTTTGTACTGAACTAACCGTAACTAATAGAATGTAGAATCTCATAGAAATAACCATATATATATTAGTAATAAGTGGCCATAACTAGAGTTAACTTGCAGTGACCATATATCTCATAGAAATAACCAGCTCTAACTTATAGCATTGGCCAAAAAACTGCTCCGTTCCGTTCAACCGTCCTGGTTCCCCTTGAGCTCGTCGCGGTTTCCAATGGTCACCGTGTAGGGTCCATTGAGGAACCTGGTGAGATGGGGCGCTGCAAACTTGGTGAACAAAAATACATGTTCTGTGGTAAAATATGGTAAGATATGGTAAGATATGATATGGTAAAATATGGTAAAATCCCAATGATACTTCAATACTTCAATTGTCAAATGCCAGTTTAAACATAAACCAGAAAAGCCAGTCGGACAAGCCGTAAACTACCGCCGTAAATCTACCTTCCATTCATCTTGAACTTCAAGATCACCCAAATGCTCCATGTATGGTATATCTACCTACAAAACTGGGTGATTTATGTGGTAAATGTTGGTAAATATTCCAGCACCATGGAGCATATGGGTCAAGGTACACCTTGAACTTGTCACATTCTTTTTCAAAATAACGGTGACAAAAATGGGTCCCGTTGCACCGTCCGAGAATTTTTTGTGATGGCCCTGCAGAGAACTAGGCGATCCGAACATCCGAAAATCGAACTGGTGCCCCCGCATTCACGGAATCGCTAATTAAGGCCAGGGGGCCACGTTTAACTCCAATGACTATATGGTTTATAGTTTATAGATGTTTATATATAGGTGATATATCGAACTTAACGTTTTCATGGGCTGAATCTAAACCAATACCCCATGGTAAACGTTTACATAACTATGGAAAATCACCATTTTTAATGGGTAAATCCACTTTTCTATGGCCATTTTCAATAGCTATGGCCATTTTCAATAGCTATGGCCATTTTCAATAGCTATGTAACAAATTACCAGAGGGTAAACATCACATTTTTTTTGACGTTTGGGGGGCACCAGCGACAGAATTTGTTCCGTGATTTCACCGTGCCATCGTGGAACTGGGAAAAATGTGGCGAGAAGACATGGGAATTGGTTGGTGGTTTCAACCAACCTACCATTGGTTGGTTAATATGGTTAATATGGTTATTATATGGTTAATATATAATATTAATATGGTTAATATGGTTAACATACTATTAATATATGGTTAATATGGTTAACATACTATTAATATATGGTTAATATGGTTATTATATGGTGAATGATGGTTAATCATCTGGTTGGTGCTTGAGCCTACCCCTCTGAAAAATGATGGACTTCGTCAGTTGGGATGATGACATTCCCAATATATGGAAAAATAATCCAAATGTTTGAAACCACCAACCAGTGTTAAATACATGCGTGGCTGGTCCGTTTGTAGGCATCAAATCCCTCCAGCTTTAACATGCACAAAGACTCTGCAACATCTTTCCTATTGGGATTTCACCTTCATTTATATAAATGCGGGGCCCAAGAAAAAAAAGAGCTTTCGGTTTTTGATGAACTTTATACGAATATGCAAGTTTAACCAGCCCTTTGGAAGGTCTGGGAAATACATATGGTTTAACATGATTTAACCATGTAAATGGTGATTTGACTCGTAAACATGGTGATTGAAGTAACACCAATGGGGATTTAAAGAGTTTATAAGTGCGGTGATATACCCTCTGAAGCTTTGCCGTAACCTAACATCTTTCAGTGGAAAATCAAAAGTTGCAAAACATAATTAATCTGAATAATATACCCATAGGATCCATGTATGGAATATTTACCTACATTGGGATTATTTTAAATTCTTTAGGGGTCAATGTAGGTAAATATTCCATACATGGATCCTCTGGGATATGTATCTATATTTTCCAGTGTCATGTTTGATTAGCGGAGGAGAGATCTGGTTTGTGGCTTGAATATGTTTGAACATTGTTGTTATTATTTTTGGTGTGAAGCACAAACTCATCCAAGACAGGGGTGGGAAAACAAAAAACAACGCATCAAATCACTCATGTTCAATTGCATGCTGTAATTTCATGTAATTCCGCAAATCAAAACTGGTCGGTGGTTTCAACCATCTTGAAAAATATGAAAGTCAGTTGGGATTATTATTCCCTATATATATGGAAAAGTAAAAATTCCTGTTCCAAACCACCAACCAGTAGTAATAATGTGGTTAAACCAATAATAAACCATTCCCACATTCACCATAAATGGGTGGTATAAACCATCAATATACACATATTTATTTCCCCACCCCCACTGTTGATCTCCCCCTTGTATCCCATTGTTCTACTAGTTCTTTCTTGCTGGGATTCGCTTGAGGAAACCCCCTTAATCGATTCCCCAAGTAGTGGATTTTCCATTGGAAAAGAAATAAAACCTCGACTCCGAAAATCAAGTCTTTGTTAAGTCCTATTATATGCCATCATCTCCCTATTATTTCCTAAAATCATATCCCACCATTCCAATCTACCCTCTGGTAAACTAACATAACTATGGAAAATCACCATTTTTAATAGGAAAACTCACTATAAATGGCCATTTTCAATGGCTATGTTAAGTTACCGGAGGGTATTCCATGTCTTTTCTTGGTGAAATCCACTTCTTTTCAGCTCAGCACCATAGCGATGAAACCCTCCCACCATTCCGCCCAGATGCTCAGCCGCGAGTCGCCGCACACTCTGGGGCCACGTGGCAGTAAAGAACAAGGTCTGGCGTTGCCTCGGGCGAGACAGGCGATGGAAAGCCAGCCAGGTGGAAGGCCATGGCTAAAAGGCTAAAACAGTTATAGTTATAGCTGGTATAGCTGGTTCTATGGGATTATACATTCATATACATTCTATATATGGGGTTAGTTCAGTACAAACATAGCTGGTATGACTCGGGCCATAACTGATGGTATCTTACTGGGAAAATCGTCGATAAATGTGTAACACGTGGATTCCCCACGGATCTTACCCTAGTTTCTAGGATTTGATTGGGTGAATAGCCTTGCATGGAATATCAACATTCAGGGAGGCTTCAGCCAAGTCCCTTTTTTCTGCTAACAAATACAGTACATAAATCCCACTTTCTGTGTCAAAACAAGTTACCCAACAGTTCAACATCACTATATTCATACATTTTGTGTAATCTCATATTCATATTCGTGTTGAGGAACTGACATTCATTGAAACACCCCTTGGGATCTACCCCATCAACCATTCAGTGGGGTTATCCCTACATTGGAGGTACCGATTCCATATATAAGGCCTATATTATATAAGGCCTAAATTTCAGGGAATCTCCCCCCCAAAAAATGGCCCAAAATATGGTACGTTTACATACCTCCATTTTAGGATCCTCAAATTCCCATTGAGCTAATAACAACTCAGAAACTGTGGTAAGTATCCACAAGGTGGTGCCCCCCCCCGTTGTGTTCGTTGGTTTATAACCCCCCATGGACTAGTTCGATATATCCGCTGTAAAACCAAGTCTTATTGTAATTATACACCAACTTAGCTAACTATCCAGGTGGTTAAACTACAACTGTGTCATATTATACTTATAAATCTTATAACGTCGGCACATCCAGGTCATCTTATAACTCAAATATTCTCAAATGGTTTGCACTTGAAGCATCCTGTTTCCATGGTTTCTAGTTAAGCTGGGAAATTTTACGGAAAAGTAACCCGCTTTGGTTAGAACCGTCTTAGTCTAGTGGCTATTTTATACAGCCACATTCTTCTGGCTGCAGATTCTGGCTGAAGTATGAAATCCACTCACCGGATGATAGCTGTTGTCACACGACCATTTGGGGATGATTGCCATAAAACATTCACCATCGTTCCGGTGACGTCACGACGTGAGGTCACCATGACCCAGATTATACATATTATATAGTAATAAAGACATTTGGAAACAAGAAAAACTAAGAACTAATTCATCTTCAGCAATTCCAGCTGGCATTTTTTCTGGTTGGTGGTGCAATAACCATCTTGAAAAATATGAAAGTCAATGGGGTTGGGATTATCCCATATATGAAATGGACAATAATCCAAATGTTTGAAACCACCAAGCAGTTAATGGTTGATAATGGTTATAGAATATGGGTTTCATAATCATTAATGTGGGTCAAGCAGTTTAGGTAGTCACCACCAAGCAGTGATTTTCAGTCACCATGTCACCATAGTCACCATGGCACCATATCACAAAACGGCCGGCCTATGTTTGAAATGGGCAATAATTCAAATGTTTGAAACCACCAAGCAGTTTTTCAGTCACCACTTACATAACATTTCCATGTCACCGGCCTTGGAATCATCTGCAGGATCTTCCGAATCTGCGGTTCGAAACCCATATCCAACATGCGATCTGCCTGGAGTGGAGCTCGGGGGGGAGCTTGGAGCGCTCTGGGGGATCCCTGTTGCGATGGGATGCGATCTGCGGCACGATTTAAAATGGCAAAATCGGCCACGGTTCATGCCACGAACTGGTTGGTAGTTTCACTACGGTAAAAATGGTAGATATTTCACGAACTAGTTCATGGGGATTATTTCATGAGCCTCTGGTAAACAGCCACATAACTATGGAAAGATCCACCGCTTTTAATGGGTAAATCAACTATGTCTATGCCATAGTAAATGGGTATTATGCCCAAATGCAAACCATGATGCTGGTATATTTACCTACAAAACTGGGTGATTTATGGGGTATATAAATGTTGGTAAATATTCCATACATGGTGCATATGGGATGGTGAAAAATATGGCTTTAAACATGCGATAGGAACTATGATTTACCTTGTATTTTAATGGTGATGTTCCAGTGTTATGTTAGATTACCAAGGGTAAAATCCAAAGTTGGTGGTATACCTACCCCTCTGAAAAATATGAGTCAGTTGGGATGATGACATTCCCATATATATGGAAAAATGAAAATCATGTTTGAAACCACCAACCAGTATGGTATTATGGTGGAGAAGATCTGAACAATCATATAGAAGAATGGTGGAAACGGTGACTTTTCATGGGATTTTTTTAAGGTGACATACGGGTGGTGACTTCGTTTTAAAAAACGTCCAGGATATACATATGGGAAATAACCTATAAGTATAATAGGTATATGGCTGTAACCTGGCTATAACCGAAAAATTGGTATATTAATGGTTTATATATGGCTTATCAGCCAATTACGAAAATTGATACCAATTGGGATGCAACCCCCAAGTACGGTCGTATTTAATATATATATATATAATATATATATATATATATATATTTGTATATTACTGGGTCCATGTTCAACACCAAAACTGGGATTTGAATCTTTATAGTTCTTAGTCATTTCACTAAAGAGTTCATTTTCGCAGTTCCATGGACTATGGTGGATGATTGCGAAATCCTGCACCAGTTGATAGATGGTTTATTCCATTGTTCATCGGGTTTCAACCGTGCAGGATTTCGCAACCATCCACAGTATGGATCAAAAAAAGGGGGACGACATGACACAAATTCTGCACGAAACCACTGTCTCTCGATCATGAAACCACTGTAAATTCAGAATGTTTCCCGGTTTTCCCCGCAGTTTTTCCCCACATCTCATCCTATCTCATCCAAAAAACCTCCACCTGGTGCTCCAGCCGAAAAATAGTCTGGCGAACTCTGGCTAACCTCAAAAAATCCGATGATTAACCTCATTTACTATGAAAGTGGCGAATCCCACTTTGTCGCATTCCCACGTGATATCACAGGAAATTTTATCCCAAGCTCAACGACAAGGCCAGTACGAAAAACCCCCCATGAAATCCATGAAACCCCCATGAAATCTGATTTAGCCCAGTTATGAAATTCCCGAGTTAGCCCCCAATAAACCCATTGAACCCTCTCCACTTTAAGTGGTGATTAAATCCCCTACAAGGTGGTGCTCCCCAAGTTCGTGACATGTTTAGAATGGTTTAGATTCACCCCATGAAAACGTGACTCGTTCGATATATCACCAACAAAAACCATCGCAAGTAATTGGAGTTATGTGGCCCCCAACTTAGTTTTAGCATGTTTTAGCTATCACAAATAAGCTATAAATCCCATGAAACCCACATGTTCCTATGGTCTTCTGATGGCTTTCCTTTGCGATTCCGTTTCCGGGGGCACCGGTTTCTCGCATTTCTCTGCACCGAGAACCTCATCCAGCGTCAGTTTCATCACGCGTCCTAAACCTGGGATCGGAATTTGGCGATCGGTTTGGCCCTGTGGCTAGATGCAGCGAAGCGAAAAAGATGCAACGAAGTAGGTGAAACCTACAAGGTGGTGCCCCCCCAGTTATAAGTTGGTTTATAATCCCCATTAACTATAGATATAACCCCCTATAAACCCTAGTTATTGGACTTATAAACCAACTTAGCTGGTCATTTAACATAGCTATGGAAAATCCATTATAAATGGAGGTTTCTAGCTGGGAAAATCATCTGTTTCTATGGGCCATTTTCCAGTTCGCTATGTTAAAGAACCAGAGGGTAGGTAAAATCTATCTATATCGATATATCCCACATGATTACAAAACATTTCTTATAATATTCCTATACTGGTTGGTGGTATACCTACCCATCTTGAAAAATATGAAAGTCAGTTGGGATGATGACATTCCCAATATATGGAAAAATGAGCCAAATGTTCCAAACCACCAACCAGTATATAGTTTATGTATGTGTATATTCATTATGTACCAAATCTATATATAGCTTATGTATGTTTATATTCTGAATATAGGGATATATAGGGTGTGTATATATATATACCTGGGCTAAACAATGAATCATTATGTACCAATACATACCAATACCAATACCAATCTGTTTTAGTACGATTTTCTTGAGGAGGACCCGGGGGTTTACTTTCTTTTTTGTAAGATTGGACTGACTTTTAAACATTTGTCCTTTTGCGGTATATAGATATCATCTGATGTGTTCAATAACTAACTACCAAACATTACAGATTTCACTAGGTGATTGAAGGGTGTTTGGATTGAACAAAACGTTTCTGACATTTAAATGCGGCGCGGTGTCGGGCAAAGTCGACCTTAAATCAATTCCGGGCTATAGTGATCCAGATTTTGGACCGTAGGACACATATACTTATAGTGTTTTTTTCTCAAACAAACATAGAAATAGATGCACGTGACATTATAGCAATGATAGCAACCCAAAAAAGAATAAAAACGATAGAATCAAACACGTTCTACTGAAACGGTGAGTAAATTGAATCGTTGCCTATCTTTTAGGCTACTATTATCATAATTATATACATAAAATATCATAAAATATTATACAATCATATATCCTTTGATAATTTACCATAGCTATGCAAAAAACTGCATAGCTACCACATGATTTACCTTGTATTTTACTGTTTTAATGGTGATGTTCCAGTGTTATATTAGATTACCAGAGGGTAAACTACTTTTTTTTCTCAACAATCTGCAACTGAAAACATCTTTGCCCACCTGGGGGATTTACGTCCTGGGGAGGATCAAAGAAATTGCTCGCAACCGTTGCGGTGCACGACATGTCTGATGTGTCCTGGAGTCCTGGATGGTTTGTTCATCATCCCAAAAAAAAACAAAAACAGAGGACTTCCTCAAAAATTAGTGGAAATTTCCTCAAAAAACTGGATGGTTTCCACTAATTCAATGTTTTTTTGAGGAATTCCTGATTTTTTGTGGAAATTCCACTAATAAACCAAAAAAAACTAAGAATCTTTCACCGGGTTTTGATGAGAATCCTTAGTGGGTCCAGCAAAACCAGCCATTAATTAGTAGCTGCAATCCGCCGGTCCATTCGTAATGGACCCATCAATGACTTCCTCCGGCTTTTCAGTGCGAATGACACCAGGCTTTCTGGGAAAACACAATTTGATTAAATTTGGTAAACCCAATTTTTCATAAACCATCCCCAATATCACAGGAAATGGATTGTTTACTAAACCCTCCAAAATTGGACGTTTCTTGGCTTAAGTTAGTGGGAAGGGATGGCCCGTCTCAAGTTTCGTCACTCCCGATTCGCCGAAAGAATCGATGGCCGAGATACGCAGTTGCCCTCCCTCACAAAAATCTTGAATGCGGCCTCTAGAAATAGCAAGGGAAAGCATGCCGGGATCTCGACACCATGACTGGAACTATGGTCATAACTCAAGACTGGGCTTCCAAATCGACAAGTTGGACCACTATGAGCTTTGCTTCTTTTTGGGTCCGACTAATTATGCGCCAGATCTGTGAAACAAAAAACTACTGAGATAGGATATGAAAGGAGAAACTGCATCAAAGATATCCCCATCTAAGATATCCGGTTGTTCATCTATAATCTGATGTGTTCTTATATCCGGACAATTTTATGGACATTTTGAGTACCCTCTGGTAAACTAACATAACTGTGGAAAATCACCATTTTTAATGGGTAAATCAACGAACTAAATGGCAATTTTCAATAGCTATATGTTAAATTACCAGAGGGTATCAGATTTGGGTATGATCATTAATTGGTGCTTTCCAATCTTTCCGTACCCCCAAAATCATTGGTTCATCCGGGTTCCCGGTATGTCTTCCCCAAGCTGGTGCCCCGCCAGTGGGTTTATAACCGCCATTATCTTTAGGTATCTCTCGTAACGAAAGTTGTTTGGAACCAACTTCGCGGATCTAAATTGGTGCACCACCTTGTAAATGACAGTTGATAATACTGGTTGGTGGTTTCAACCCCTCTGCAAAATATGAAAGTCAGTTGGGATGATTATTCCCAATATATGGAAAAATAAAATTCATGTTCCAAACCATTCCAAACCACCAACCAGACATGGTATTTACCCTCTGGTAAACGTTTACAGCTTGCGAACTGGAAAGATCCACCATGCTATCAGTTCGGTAAATCAACGATTTCTATGGGCATCAGACATCATCAGACTATGATTCACCAACCTTTCTGGTGAAAATATCCCATGTTCATATCCCATTCATAGTAGATATCACCACAATATCCAGTTCGTTCGCCGTGTAACAAATTACCAGGCCGGGTATCCCATGGATGGACCATGGGACCATCCTTCTGAATATCCCATGAATGTACCCTCTGGCCTCTGGTTATGTCAAAATAACTATTGAAAATGGCCCAGTCGAAATAGTGGATTTACCTATTGAAATGGTGATTTTCCATATAGTTATGTTAGTTTACCAGAGGGTATCCCATATGTATCCCATGAAGATCCATCACCTGAAATCCCAAGATTTCTCGTAAAATCACAGATGATTTCTCGTTGGTAGATCCATGAAATATTCCCATGATATCCGTATTATACCACCATGATTATCCCGCAGTTTTGCAGTCGAAAAATGCGTTGTTTCCAGGCACCCTCCTGAAAACTAACACTGTTATGTGGAAAATCCCCAGATTTCCCGTTTGGAAAATTATCTACAAATAGTGGGTTCTCCACGTCTATGTAAACGTTTGCAGGAGGGGAACTAATCATGATCATTTTGATCACGATTATATCCCCAGTTGTAGATCCCCAGTTTTAGTTGTTATTACAGTTGTATCCCACTGTATTCATAACATGGAATCATAAACATCATAATACCATGGGATATACTGGGAGTTATATATATATATATCCTCATAAACTATATGACTATAATTATATATGATTATATCCCCATAGATCCAGATTTGTAGCTGTTATTATCACAGTTATAAAATGTTATAAACCCACTATTCCCACTGTATTCAGTGTTCCATGATAACAAAAAACTAATAAATAATATAAACCATGGAATATTACCATGGAACATATTATAAAAACAAAAAACACTCATGGAATATTACTATCATTACCCTTTGGTTATTTAACATAGCCATGGAACATTGCCATTTTTAATAGGTAAATAATCAACAAAACATCTATCAATGGGCCATGTTCCATGGCTTTGTTAAATAACCAAAGGGTAAACTATACCTGGTTGGTGGTATACCTACCCCTCTGATAAATATGAAAGTTAGTTGGGATGGTTATTCCCAATATATGGAAAGTCATAAAGAACATGTTCCAAACCACCAACCAGTAGTAGTAATGTGTTTAAAACAATGCCATAAACCATTCCCATATTCACCATTTTGATGGGTGGTATAAACCAACAATATATATATATATATATATAATCATAATATCATACTTATCATTCCCACATGATTCTAATACATGATTATAATACAATGTTCCTATACTGGTTGGTGGTTTTAACAATCTTGAAACATATATATATATATATACATATTTATATCCCCACCCCCACTGTTGATCTCCCCCTTGTATCCCATTGTTCTACTAGTTCTTTCTTGCTGGGATTCGCTTGAAGAACCTAATCGATTCCCCAACAAGTGGATACCCCAATGCTATAAACCATCAGAGGGTAAACTATACCCATGATAAACACTTCACCCCGCTTTGCCTGGTGTTCCCACCACGCCATGGACGCCCATGCGAATCTGTTCCGCCTGGCCGGTCTGGTTTTCAAACGGGCACGTGAAAATGTAGAGAATGTGGGAAAAGTATCATGGGAATGTGGGATTTAATAAGGAATTAATAGGGTTTAATAGGGATTTAATAGGATTTAATAGGGACTTAATAGGGATTAATGGGATTTAATGGGGGTTCATAGGGATTTAAAGGGATTTCATGGTCTTACCCAATGAGCTATTGTGGGAAAAATGAAGGACATGGTATAAACCTATGGATATAGAATGGGGATCATATGAGATCACAGAGTACCATAACCAACATTCGCCAACAAATATAACCATAGTTTTGTGGCAAAATATGCTGCGATTCCATGGGATTAACCAGCCACTAATCCAAGAAAAGGGAAAAAAAGGCGATAACATTGGCATATGATGGGATATGGCAGTGTGTCAAAACCTTGTACCCCTGGTGAACATCAAAATAGCCGGTAAATGGATGTTCATCCCACTAAAAATGGTATTAATAGGTATTGATCCATAGCCATATATAACCAATTTAATCTGATCTTGTTTTAAGTGATTCTTGATCGGGATGATCCCCCTAATCCGAACCATGATACCACGATTCCAGGGTCGGGAAGTCACTATCATTTCACCAGATACATATATATATATATAGGATTTCAAAAATAGGTTACATACATATATATATATATTATATCATTTTTATATATATATATATATATTAATACACCGTTATATACTGTATATATGGGTTGTAACATGGGTTATGCAATTGTTTAAAAAAAAACACCAGAACTCGCTGGGATGTGTTTTTTCTTTGGCCCTTCGGCAGCCTGTGGCGGCTTTGGCGCACCGCCATAGCAGCACACGGTACGGATGCCGGCACCACGGCCGAACCTGGCCACTTCCAGGCCATCAGAACTGGGAAAACAGCAAGTTTTTTGGAGGTTCCTAAAGTAAGGGTACCCCAAGTCACCAATGGTTTTAGAATGAGATATCAAGGGTTTAGAATGGGATATTAATGGCTCATAATGGGATATTGATGGTTATTGCAGCTATGGCCCGAGGAAAATACCAGTTATGTTTGTACTGAACTAACCCCATAGAATGTATCATCCCATAGAAATAACCAGTTATAACTAATAGCCATGGCCATAACTGCATAGTTGTTTCAATACTAAAATGCTATAATGACTTGGGTGATTTGGGGTACCCCTATTTTAGGAAACCACCATATATTCACCACTATCACTACAACTCATAAATAGCCACCGAACTAATATGGTGGCTATAATTGCAAGCGACTTATTTCCTTTGTGGTAAGTGGCAATTTTTCACAGATACTAGCAAAAAACAACCATCCAAAAAATACATGACACCTTACCGTATTACCATTCGTCGGATTGTTGGGGTTTCACCCCAACCACGTCAACCATTCATCCGGTGATAGCAACCATTGATATCAACCATTCAATATGCCGATTCACTCAGTTAATGTTATCATAAGCTGGTTGGTGGTAACTACGGTTTATGGTAGATATAACGAACTAGATAATGGGGATTGTAATGGTTTATAAAATTATAAGCCAACTTACCCTCTGGTAAACGTTAACAAACAACTATGGAAAATCACAATGTGTCATGGGAAAATTCACTATTTCTATGGCCATTTTCAATAGCTATGTTAAATTACCAGAGGGTAACAACATTCATACAATACTCATCACTCATTTCGCAGCAGCCCTTTGGAGTGAGCAACAACAATCCGATGTACAAAAAAATCCCTAAGTATGGTTTAATATTATCCATAAATACATGTATCTAATGTATAATTACACGTGGTATTATCTATGATTAAGTATGATTTTTAATGAGCTGTTTGACAAGCCGCAATAATCGGATTGTCAAATGTTGAAATTTCCATTGGTACCCGGTAATTGATATCCCACAGTTCACATTAATATCCCATTCATAGTAGATATCCCAACAATATGTAACCATTACACTGTATTAACTATATGATTAACTATGATTACCCAACCTTTCTGGCAAGCCACTTATCCGATTCCCAAATATTCCCAAATCACCATCAGAATCCCAATGAGATCCCATACCCATAGTTCCTTAACCCAACTTATACGATCTCATTGTCTTCAGATCAAGCCACTTACATAGTAAATAATTGCATAACAATCCCCACTATCGCCATTATATTCATCCAAATGTTTAAGAGAATTAACTATAGTTACCAATCATCAGGACATATTATTATTAAGTATTAACATGAATTAAGAATAACCCATCATTAACTGGTTACCCAAACTTTCTTGGTTGACCATTATTGAGTTATTGGTTATTGAAAACTATCTGGTTGGTAGGTTCAACCATCTTGAAAAATATGAAAGTCAGATTGGATCATCATTCCAACTATTGGGGAAAATAATCCAAAAGTTCCAAACCACAAACCAGCTATGACTCACCAACCTTTCTCAAATATTCCATTAATATCCCATTCATAGTAGATATCCCAACAATATCCATTTATTCTTACACTGTATAAACTCAACCATATCCATCCATATCCCATATTAAATGTGATAAACTATATATATCATGGGTCAAAATTAGGTACCCCAACAATTGGATGGTTAATACTAAACTCGACTAACATCTGTGGTCCGGTCTTCCATTTTGACCCACATCCATATGAACCATGATTCACCCACCTTTCTGGCAAGCCACTTATCCGATTCCTCCTGGATTTGAATCGCCAATTCGCGGGTGGGCGCGATCACCAGCAGCGAGGGCTCGCCGCTGGCGGCGCCCACGCCGCGCGTCAACATGTCGGTGAAGGCTGGCAGCCTCGGCCAACGGGCCAACGACCCGGGAGGTTCCTTGGGAAAACCCGGAAATTCCCCGGACAAAATGTGGGAAACCATGGGATCTATGCGGATTTAACCTAGGAATAATAGGAACAAAATCATGATTTCCAAGGATTTCTATGGAAGAATTGGATGGAAATGAAAGAACATGTGGGATTTGTCTGGATTTACCTTTAAAAAAATATGAAAAACATAGACGAAAAATAGGATGCATTTTTTGGATTTACCTACAAAACATCGGATAATACGTGGGATTTAGCATGGATCCACACTGCCAATGGTTAAAATATTCATCCCAATGAAATCATTGACATTTGGGAGATAACATATGAGGTTTACCATGGATCTCCATTGCTGATGGTTAAAATCCTGAAAAAATAATGGTTGATAATGGCCAATAAACCATTACCACTGGATTTATCGTTGATAGTGGTTAATAGTGATTCACAATGGTAATATACATCCCAATCTGGTTGGTGGTTGAGCCACCCCTCTGATAAATGATGGACTTCGTCAGTTGGGATGAAGAAATTCCAAGTATCTGGAAAAAAAAACAAATGTTCCAAACCACCAACACCAGTATTGGGTTTATAAAATTGGTTTATCCAATAATTATGGTTTATAAATCCAATAAGCCCATGGTTTCCATGGCCAGTTTTGGGATGGTTCCAAACCACCAACCCAGCAATTGTATGCCCAGCTCTTAATATTCGACCCAGCAGCAGAAACGCCAGAGTCTTTCCGCTCCCGGTGGCTGCCACACCGATCACGTCTCGGCCTTGCATAGCCAGAGGCCAGGTAAACCTGGTCGAGGCACTGATGCGGGGATCTGCCAGTTACCCTCTGGTAATTAAAAAAAAAAAACTGCAAGCTAGGAAATCTGCTCTAGTTCAATGGGAGATCTTCAGGATCCTAAATTGGAGGTACTTTAGTACCATATTTCGGGCCATATTTTGTGGGTATATATCCCCTTACATAGGCCTTACATAGGCCTTATATATGGTAGGTACCACCAATTCAGGATCCTGAAATGGCCATTGACTAATTGGAGCTTTCAATGGTAAAACCATCGAACGAAATATGATTCCTAAATGGGACATCTGAAAAAGCATGCCATGTTTGGGTACGGGATATTTCTCATGGTAGAGAACATGGGACAAGCATCAAATTACGGAAAATGCGTCAAAAACAAACCTCCAGTACGACAATGTCGCTGAGTATATACGTGTGTTGGCCCAGAGTGTGTGACATCTGTTTGGATTCATATAGCCATAATTACACAATGGATCTTAATCGTCATCAATCAGCCCGAAGAGTCCCTGCAAATAGCTAAGTGAAAAGGTGATGTTTTATACCCAATATACTACCCAAAATTGGAATATAAGATCCCAATTCAACCAGATTTTAAATCCCAATATGTTCACCCCTTAAGATTGGGACATTAAATTTCCTTTTTATCCTATAAAATCCAACAAATTCCCCGAAAAAAATCTCTATGTTTCTTAGATCTCATGTTTTTGAAGAATTATACTGGTTGGTGGTATACCTACCCGTCTGAAAAATATGACTTCGTCAATGGGATGATGATTATCCCATATATTCTGGAAAGTCATAAAATTCCATGGTTCCAAACCACCAACCAGCTTAATATAGACATTAATGATAATCCCATGAGTTCCTCAACTCACCACAGTTATGGCCCGAGTCATACCAGTTATATGCTTACTAAATTAACAGTTCGACCCTGGTAGTTGTCGGGCTTGGAAGATTAGTTTCTAAAATGGGTGATTTTCAGGGTCCAACTGTTTATTTACCATAGGGTATATGGTTACTAGTGGTATGGCAAGCCACTGAAGAGCGCCCTTTTTTCAAAGCTCAGCCGAGATGCTGTTGGATCTGTGAGGGCGACGGAAAGCCTGCGGCCTGGATTTGACTCCTGAGCGGTTGACATGAAATTTTCGGTGAGCTCGGGAAGGGGAAACGAGCAAATCACAATTTTCAATGGGTAAATCAACTATTTCTATGGCCATTTTCAATAGCAAACTGTTAGTTTACCAGAGGGTAACCCCAGCAATGGAGATTCCCATCATATTACTGCCACTATTCCCATCGTTACATATGATAATACCATTGATGGATATATCATACCATTGATGAGATATTGATGATGGGATATTGGGATTTAATGCCATTATAAACCCATTAATGGGAATGTTAATGATATACCTACAGGATGGGGCCACCAGTCGAGATAGCGTTCAGTTGAGATATGATATTTCTGTGGCTGAAAAAGCGATGGTTTATGGTAGATATAACGAACTAGTTCATGGGGTTTATAAACCAGCAAACATAATTGGGGGGGCACCATCCTGTAGTTTACCCTCTGGTAAACTAACATAACTATGGAAAATCACAATTTTTCATGGGGAAATTCACTGTGAATGGTGATTTTCTATAGCTATTTTGACATAACCAGAGGGTAATATCGGGAATATCCCCATGAACATAGGGAAGATGATGATTTTCATGGTGATTTTTCATGGGATACCATGATTTTTAGGTGATGCACCTTATAGGGACGATTTCACCGCCACAACGGGACTGCGAACCCAACCGAATTGTGACATGTGCGAAAATTCAAGAGTTTACCTACAATGTGGGGCCCCCGTTTACGATAGCTAAGTTGGTTCAAAAAACTCCAATGTCACTATGGTTTATGGTATTTATAACTATAGTTACTGGGGCTTTTGTAAACCAACAAACATCACTGGGGGGGCCCACATTGCATGATTGGCGACCATCTCCAAAAGCATCCAAAAAAATCGGCTTCCCGTCTGGTTGGATTTAGCGGAATTTCTCTGAACATGGGAAGTAATATAGCAGTCAACTAGGCTTCATAGGGGGATAAAACTATCCGCCGACCCCGGCAGACGCAAGGGGGAGCGCGCCAGGGAATAATACTTTTGACTCTTGTTTCGGACTACTACTACTACTACTACTACTACTACTACTACTATTTAAAGGTAGCCAAACTTCATATTCATAGCAGCAGCAAGAGG
>Ga0126342_10004358_pt1 | contig 24065 bp, 23 predicted proteins | sample Cyp1metagenome_FD_92528 | JGI IMG/M metagenome (GOLD analysis project Ga0126342, IMG submission 92528) | Coral microbial communities from Lord Howe Island, Old Settlement Bay, Australia - Cyphastrea 1 metagenome | ecosystem: Host-associated > Invertebrates > Cnidaria > Coral ...
ACAACCACCTTTCAATCCATCAGTGGGTTCGCTCTGCCATTTTTGCGCCACAGCAACACGCCTCTCCTATAGGTTTCCTATTTTTGAAACTTCCGCCACCGCCTTGTGCGGTACTACTGGTATCTTTCAGTAACATCCCATTCATATGCCATCAAGATCCCATTTAGATCCCATTGAATCCCAAATGTTCCTCCATTCTGTACTTATGTGCTTATACCCACATTACATTACAGTAAAAAAACACCAACATCATAAAATCATACGTGGACACGTGGTTTGTTGAGTACCTCTTATGAATATACCATAATATACCACCATTATTACAGTCTCATCATGTTGTTAATTGGTTGTACCATGTTATACCATGTTATACCCTTTAGCATATTCTCCAGCTGCAAATCTTTATCTCCAGCCTCCGAGGCTCCGCAGAGGACCCGTCCACCTGGCGCCGCAGCTTCGAAGCCATGAAAGTGCCCACGCGCACGCAGGCGGAGTGCCAAGTGGCTATGAGTGCCTTGGTAAACGCTGAGTAGAAGGCTTTAAATGGACCATTCATAGATGATTTTTCAGCTATAAACCATTAAACATGTCCACTTCCATGGGGATTTCCCAGCCATGTATGAGGGTAATGTAATGATGTGTTTTGCCATGGTTTGCCACACATGATATTTTTTGGGAGTCTCTTGATGGCTATTGAGGTAAGTTGCTGCCCAGCCTGGCGGAACATGTGGAGGTGGTGCCTCAACATCTGCTGAACGCCTACGAATGGCCTCAAGGCCCGTGGATCCCATGGACTCCTTGGACTGGACTCCGTGGACTCTGTGGACTCCGCGAGGCGGTGGCAAGATGGCCTTGCTCCGAGGGGATCCCATCCTACATTTCGCAGGATGTTCCGCTGCAGCTTGGAGTCCAGTTGCTGATTCGTTTGTTGAAACCGTTGGCAAAAAGCTACTGGAACAGACTTGAAAGTTGAACTGTTTTGAACTGTAATGTGCTCCGACGAGATTCTATTTCGCTCTTGGAGTGCTGTGGAAAAATAGAGAAGTCATAGTCATCACAAATCCATTGCTATTCCAATCAAGTTGAGGTCGCAAAGCAAGAGCCTTGGTTGTCGCAATTGGAGAGCGGCGGGGATGGCAGGCTATTACCCTGATGTTTTACCACCTGGTAATTTAACATAGCTATTGCAAATGACCATTTATAGTGGATTTTCCCATTAAACATTGTGATTTTCCATAGTTATGTTAGTTTACCAGAGGGTACCACCTGAATTCTATGCCCCTCTCTGGAGCCACCGGCGGAGCAGAACCTCAGGACTTGGTGGCATCCTTTGCCAGCTGCAACGGAGATCCATCGTTCCTCTTTGATTGGACCGCTGGAAAAAGGACAGAAATTCTGGAGCGCTTGGCCAACCAAGGTTTCGTTACGTTTCGTTTGTTTTTTTTGAAGATGAATCAGAAAACCACTTGAGAAATCTTGAGACTCTAAGCCCTGGTGACACCCATCAAGACCTTCTTGGCAGCTTCTTGTGCCTCGCTTTCCAGATTTCCTGAGGTCGAGATTTTGGAACGGCTACATCGGAATCTGAGCAATGTCACGTTCCGTGACGGCACTCAGGCTGGCACTTCCGTGAGCGTGCTGGGTGACGGCATTGCGCTGGCATTCTATCAGAATCCTTGTCATTGTGGATGTTTTTGTTCTTTTGGGAGGGGGGTAGCTTTACCCAATCATATTGGTTGTTTCAAATTTCTTGGTTCAATGCTTTTGCAGCTGAACACTACTTTTCTTCAGGCTTCACTTGTGTCTAAATGTCATAATATATAGTTGGACAGATGGACAGATAATTCTGAGTTGTTGCCGACTTCCACAAATTCAGGGCGTTTCCCGAATCAAAATTGAAGGGCCTGAAATGTTGATCTGTGCCCTTCTCATGATGCTTGATTTCTGGTTCGCCGTTGGCTCAGTGCTATATTTAGCCGCTTTCCAGCGCACCATCGGCTGTGACAAGATGAATTGCCCAAACGCCATGGTTTACCAGGCTGCGCATGGAAGGGGAACTGCATCGAGTGCTCAGAGAAAGATGATACTTTAAGATTACTTTAAGCATGTTTGGCCGTTTTGAAAGGGGCATCGGCATTTATCATAATAAGATGAAGCCAATTTCTTTTTGAGATCAGATAGAGCATGATAAACATTGACAAGCCACACCATACCACACAAATATTAATCCTTGCCAAATCCTGATTCATCATTTTTCAGGATCCTCAGGTGCCATGAATTGACAAAAAAAGTCCAGGTGCCCATCCTGGTACCAATGGTGCAAATCCCAACACGAGACTCGACCAAGTCGAGCCAGGAGGAAGAGGTCGATGGGTCAAAGTCATCGGCCCGTTGTGAAATGGAGTATGGTTTATAAACCCGTGAATACTTGAATACAATATAGTCTCAACATGTTTAAACATGTTCGCCCCAACCCGGACGTTGCTCCACACTGACAATCGTCATGATCATGATCATGATCATGATCATCATCATCATCATCATCACCACCATCATCATCATCATCATCTTATCATCACAACATGACCATCATAACATTGAAATTTGCCACCCTCTATGAACAATGTGTTGACTGGGGTAATAACATCAACTTTATTTTCATGAGGGGTCAAAATTCGCCACGCCCCCCTCTGAACAATATGTTGATTGGGGTAATAACATCAACTATATCTCCAAGAGGGATCAAAAATTGCTACCTCTATGAACAATATGTTGATTGGGGTAGTAACATCAACTTTATCTTCATAAAGGATTAACATTCGCCACCCCCTATGAACAATATGTTGGTTGGTGTAATAACATCAACTTTATCTTCATAAGGGATTAACATTCGCCACCCCCTATGAACAATATGTTGATTGGGGTAATAACATCAACTTTATCTTCATAAGGGATTAACATTCGCCACCCCCTATGAACAATATGTTGATTAGGGTAATAACATCAACTTTATCTTCATAAGGGATCAAAATTCGCAACCAAAATTCGCAACCCTCTATGAACAATATGTTGAATGGGGTGATGACATCAATTTTATCTTCATAGCCACCTGAAGTCAGATGCGGCGCAGCGTCAGGGTTGCAGCGATATGTTCAAACTACGTTTTATATCCCCCAGAAAGCCTACACAGTTATATAGCCAAGATGCGCCACCGTGTGTGTTAAATGCATGGGAGGTGGATATGGCTGATATGGCTGCGGCTCAAAATTGAAGGGTCAAAGAGTCAAAACCGACAGGCGATATATCATGATATATCGATACCCAGGTAATCCAGACCGATCCATAGGTATTACGGTATGGATCACAGCCTCACCGCGGAACGAGCCATATTCGCCACAACCATATAGCCAATTCCGAAAAAAAAAAACTTAAGAGACGACGGGAAACAATATGTGGATATATGTGGATATCAATGGGGTAAAAAACACACCAGATGATATTTGTTTTTTTTTTTTAATGGCTACACTGCCCAAACGGTGAGTTTATTAGGCAAATTAAATGTTGACAAACTGGTAATCATATAACCCTAAATTTGTAATTAAATTAATCATTACTATTAGCCCTACATTGGATTTTGGGGCTACGCTATTGACAAACCTGTTTTTTATTGGTCACCCCCATGGCGAGCTGGGAAATCCGGCGCCACCATTTGGGACTGATTTTTCCATGTACAGATGCCCAGCTTTGTGACCGGGGATTTCCGAGTTAGCTATTTGATTAGCGGTGGGTATTTGCACTTGTGCACATGTGTGTGAATTGATGTAATGTTTGTTTTTTCCTCCTAAGATCTTCCCGATTCAGACTGATTTTCCGGAGACTGATGCACACCCTGGGAGAAGTATTGACCACAAAAAGTGAAAACATTGGTGTTCAACCATTGCAATCTGGATTATTTATAGCCGCAGAAAAGATGGCCGACCAAGCCAAAGGAATGATGCTCCGTTTCTACGACTTGTCCGTATCACGGATTCAATAGTGGAATGGCCGACCTGCCCAGAAGATGAGTTTGCAAAACCATCCAGGTAAAAATTGACCCATCCCCCTACGGGGATTTCTCTGTTCAGTCGCAGGTGTCACAAGGCTCAGAAGCTGCGACTGCCACCACAGTGGCATCGAACAGCTCTGGTGAGGGAAGTCTCTTGGAAACCGAATCAAAGTCATCTTTGGAACGGGTGCGTGTGTTTTTTTTTTCGGGTGGTGGTTCTGACATTTTTTTGGTAATAAGGTTTCACTATTTTGAAGGTAACCCTCCTAATAGTCAGGGTTTATTGATCCGGGCTAGGCATCAAATCCAAGTGACCGGTGGAAATGCTGCGTGACGAAAGCAACGACAAGGAGATGGAAAGAAGCAAGGAAGCGCAGTTGATCCCAAATGCAATCTATTCGATCCCAATGGGCATATCCTAATTATATAATTTAATTGTGTTGTACCATTATATATTTATAATTTGGATATGAATTAGGATATGCCCATTGGGATCGAATAATAAACAATAATTATTATATAATATGTATGAATCGTTCAGCCATAACTGCAGACTTGTCATAGATATCATAGCTCCCAGGATCCTCCCAGTAGAATCTTTGCAGGCTATCCATCATCGTCCTGTGTTACTAGTAATGTAACAACGTTCAACATCCTGCAACCACTTTGGAAACCTTCAAATCAATTCAAATCATGGATCTTTGAAAACCAAAGTTGGTTTGATTCAGTCCTTGCAGGCTGCAGATGTTTGGCAAATGCTTTGCTGTGATGTTGTAAGGCAAAAATGCCGTCTCACTTCTTCAAGAATATGTCCAAACCTCCAAAAGTTCCTTGGCACGAGCGTGGATGTTGGGCATCCCTGCATCCAACACAGCAACATGTGCTGCAGGACCTATCCATTTGAGAATGGTGCTAGAATATGCTTAAATTGGCCAACGGTATGGTTGCATGAGGAAGCACCAGCAGAAAGTGTTGTCGACAACGACGGAAGTAGATGGCTGTGATGGCGGCATGAAGAGTCCAGTTGCATCATAGAGTTGACCATCATTGACCATCCATATCCAGGATTTTTTCTGTGATTGTCCAAAACAGCTTTTCTTGGAAAGAGACCAGGTTGGTCTTCTTTGTAGGTTGCCTTTGCCAGCAACAGACTGCACCGAACGTCCAAGGAGGATATCGTCAGCCACAGAACCGCGCAACGCTGCAGTGGAAGTTTGATGCTTCGTCCTCGGGTTCGACGCTTGGTAGCTAGACATGGCTGGGGGGTTCCATAAATGGGGAATCCCCAATAGCTGGATGGTTTCTAAGGGAAAATCCCCATTAAAATGAATGATATGGGGGTACCCCCATTTTAGGAAACCTTCATTTGTCTCAGAGACTTGTGCCGTTGTCCATTAGTTGGAGAATGTCGAAGCCATAGCAGTTGTGGAAGACGTTCCCCCTTGCAAAATCATGCTGCCGCATGCCGCCGCTGAGGAAGCGTTTATTCCGTGCGCGTGTGGCCTTTGTGCTAGATGGCATTCCGCATCATGTGCCCCAGTGTCATCCTTTGAAGGAGCAGCTCCAATCGTTAGATTGTCAGATTTTGCACGTCCAAAGGATATGTTCAAGCATAGAGGTTAGCGCATGTCATCCCATATGTCATCCATCAAACTGTACCAAACCGATTATTCCAGTGAGTGGGAAGTTAATGGTTGCAGCATTTATAAAGGGGGCATTGCGCATTGGACATTACCAATGCTGAGGTGATGGGTGGCTGGCATCCTCGGAAGAAACTGGCTCAACAAGACACTGCTAGTGGTTGTTTGAGCCTTTTTGTTGGTGAGTCACTTGGAGGGAATGATCCTCCTCCCCAGGTGTGTACTGACAAGAAGGGGTCGTTGAGGTCCCAAAAAAAAAGGTAGGGCCAGAAGAGGAAGAGAAAACCTGGGGGCCAATGCAGTTGGCTGGCAGAGTATCCCCTTACATAGTGGATTGACATGTTACGCAATGATATTGATTATGGACTTATATAATCTTAGATAGATAGATAGATAGATAGATAGCGCTCATACATATGAAAGCTCTTGACTGCTCTTGGCGATAGTTTTCCTGCCGGGGTACAGCGCCGTCCAGCCACAGGTGGGGAAACTGTTTATCGCACCCGGATCTGCCAGACATGCCCGACGAGGCACGCGCTGGTCACTGCTTGGGGCCAACATCACATGGTAACAAGGGAAAATCCCAGATCAAGGCCAAATTCTGCGGAAGTTTAGGCGCATGGGCCCGAAATAGACATTTGGAGTTTCAAAGGTTCCATTCAGAAAGTGCCTGCTGCGCAGTGCGTGTCCGATGGCTTTTCTGGGTGACACATGGTGACACCTTCACGCATCCCCCAGCGGAGGCCTTACCTGCGCTGCAGAGCTTTTGCCGCAGCTATCCACCAATTTGTGACAGCACCCTAAATGGTGACATCAACTGGACCATTGAGCGACTGCCATCGGTTCCTGCGTCGGCTGGTGCCTACCGGGCACCTAGGCCCTATAGGCGTTGCATGACACCCCCCAAGTTTGAATCGATTCTTGGATTGAAGCATCATGAATCATCCACTTAAAGGGCAACTCAGTTGGACAGTTGCCGATGCTCACTTGTTCTGATCTGACATAGCGCTAAGAGCTTAATTTTTTTTAAGTAGGCCCTTTTGAGGGGCAAGATCAGCCAGCTTGGGATGATTTACTGGGCCAAAAATCGGTAGCAGGTTATTTTGAGGACTCCCAGCCACCAAAGCCAAGGCTTTACTGAAGATTCAAATCTTTGATGTGCCACATACATTTGCAGGCTGCTTGTGCCGCCTCTTGGTAGCAGATGAGGCATGCGATGTAATGTGGATGTGGGTATTGAAGTGTTATCAATTGTTCAAGGGCGAAATTGTCAGGGATGCTCTTCATTTCTTCTGGGACATATTGGAACATTATTCATTGCGAATGAGTTTGCTGTTACGGATCACCTTCTTCCAACCCGTTTTGACGCTCACTGGAGTGGAGTTGATCATCAGACTCTACACGTCGGAAGTGTCACACAAAATCATGCTAATCTTACTGCTAGTAGCCCCTCAATGGAACATCAACGATTTTAGGCATTGGCTGTTGGGCCTGCGGTTGCCATTAGTTACGTAAAAAGTGAAACGCAAGGGAAAGCACATGTAAAAAAGTGACGAAAAAAGCAACCACAGGCAAAAAAAAGAAAACACACAATTTAAAAAAGTAAGAAAAGCATGACAGTAAAGTAAACAAAAAGTGAAAGCAAAAGTGAACAAAAATGAATGCAATCAAAAGCTAAACAAAGGGAGAACTCAATGGACACAAACGCATGCCAAAACAGATGAAAAGAAACTGGGAAAGCAAATCAAGATAGGAAAAAAGCAAGTAAATTACGGGATCCCTGCTTTAAAACCTCAATGCAGTAAATATATTATATAAATATTGCCTATATACTCCTGGATGGCTCAACCCGTGCCATTTGCAAGCTGCAACCCCCATGAATGTGAACAACCCCACTGCACCAGGAAGAGGTGCCGGGGCAGCCAAGCAATCTGGCAAGAAAGGTTGAACATTGTCCCCGAGGGATAAACAAAAAAAATTGCGGTCATCCCTTCTCCTTCCACCCCTTTCCCACATTTCTCAGACCCTTCCCTTTGCATTCCTTTCTTCTCCCTTTCTGCTCCCTTTCCGCTTCCTTTCCCTTCCTTTCCCTTTCCCATCCCTTTCCCAGTCCCTGTCTCCTCCTTTTTTCCTCCTTTTCTCCTCCTTTTCTCCTCCTTTTCTCCTCCTTTTCTCCTCCTTTTCTCCTCCTTTTCTCCTCCTTTTCTCCTCCTTTCTCATCCTTTTCCCTTCCCTTTCCCCTGCGACCCTTCCCGTCACCTTTTTTTCCGCCTTTTCTTTCACTTTTTTTTCCCACTTTTTTCCCCAATTTGTTTTTTTTACTTTTGTCCCACTTTGTTTTCACTGTTTTTCACATTTTTCCTTTGTTTTCTCTTTTTTACATTTTGTGCACATTTTATTGTTTCACTTTTGTCCGTTTTTTTATTTTTCCGATTTTCAGGAAAACAAAACAAAGTGAAAAAAGGGAGCGGACAGGACAGGAAAAAGGAAAAGGGAAAGGGGATAGAAAGGGGGATGGAAAAAAGGAAAAGGGTCGGGAAAGTAGCCGAACGGAAAGGGAAAGGAAGGGAAGAGTAAGGGAAAAGGGCAAGGGAAAGGGAAAGGAGAGGGAAAGGAAAGGGAAAGAAAGAGCAAAGGGAAAGAAAGAGCAAAGGGAAAGAAAGGGGAAAGGGAAAGGAAAGGGAACGGAAAGGACAAGGAAAGATAAGGAAAGGAAAGGGAGAGGAAGGGGTAGGAAAGAGGAGGAAAGGATGAAGGGAAAGGAAAGGGACGAGGAACCGGGGGAGAAGGAACACAACAAAAGAAATTGACAAGAAAACAACACATAAACAAGCTGCAAGTGCAAGCTTCCCAATAAGCACTAGCATTTCAATATATAAAAATAAATAAAAATAATATATATATATATATATGTGTGTGTTTATCTTTTACTTGTTCACTTATGTCTAAGGGGCCGTGCGGTCTGTGTTTGAAAGCATTTATGTTTTTGATGTATGTGTTTTTTGTTTTACTTTTGGTGTTGCTTTTTCAGTTCTGCCAAAGTTACTTTTTTTGCGTTTTCCAAATCATTACTTTTCCATTGCACTTGTTTTTTGCATTTTTTTCTGCCTGGGTTACTTTTTTCCTGTTATTTTATTTTATATAATATATTTGCATTTTCCAGTCGAAGCCTGCTACTGCAACACATAAAATTACGCATAATCATTGAACATATATGTGCATTTTGCCTATGAATTTATTTACTATATACATAGTATGATATAGCACGTGTTTTGCTATGTGCCCGTATATAAGTATATATATATATATTACATATATATATTACATTATATATATAATTAGATAGACTGTGTGCGTGCATATATACGCACAATTTCCTGGCAATGAGGATCTTGTGCATGCTCAACATGATTCGGAGAAGTTGCAAAAGCATTGGCTTTATGGAGTGATTTAGGGTTTGAGGTTTAAGGTTTTAGGTTTTTGTGTTTTTACTTTTTGGGAAGTTAGGATTTTGGATTTCAGGGTTTGTGAGTCTGCGCACGGTTTTTAGCATTGGGGAGGAATTTATGATTACGGAATTGTTATGAATCGTTGAGACCCTGGGCAAACTCCAGGCATTGCCGTATATGTACATGTGCACACATCAGGCAATCAAACATAACATATATTCATATATACATTATAATTACATTATCATACACGCATATTTGAGATGGTAAATAGAAGCATGCATGGGTAAATGTTGTATGTTTACATGTGTCTAGATCTTTGATGTATCTTATGTGTACAGAGAGATGCTCTTGTACAAGGTCATTCCCGAGGTTCTCAGGACCTCATTTGTATCAATCCGACCGAAAATTGTGGCTCATGTACAGGTACACCAGATGCAGCTAAAGCAGATACTGCAAGTCGATTTCTGTGGTACCTTCAGTCGCTCAGATGGCAATGGCGAAACTGTCACGACTTGGGGAGGCAGAATTTCCAGTACATCCAGTGAGGCTGTTCCAGTTTTTTTACGAGGATTGGTATGGAAGATTCTGGGAAAATTGTGGGTAGTGGGAATGCAGCACCCAGACTTGAGAACGAGAAGATCGAGCTGGTATGCACACTCCCTTTCCAACTGTGCTGTCTTCAACTGACCCTCCAGGTTGCTGGATCATGGGTGGCAAAAGAATTGAAGTCAGAATGGCTTACTTAGACAAAGGTTGCTCATTCACGGGGTATGTTTGTTGTACATATACATAATGGTTGATACTGTCTAAGAATGATTAAGAATGGCTAATTTTTCTAGACTTAGTTTTTCAGATTCTTCGAAACTTCAGAACCTGGCATGCAATCATCCACCACGTCAATGGAAAGTGCTGAGAATCGGAAAAGGCTGCTGCCAGCTGATGGAGCACAGAGGTACCCAATATCCCATGATATTGCCAACATATCTTGCAGGATGATGGGATGGGAGGAGGTCAGCAGCTTTCAGGGAAACCCCCATGCAGTTCTGAAGAGGAAGAAATCCCAGAACCAATGGCATAGCCAACCAAACCACAATTGAAATGTAGGTTCAGATGCGGGCGTGTCCGGAAATTTTCGGCACCCTTAAAATTGCAATTTTAGTATCCAAGTGCTTTTTCTCAATCATGTGATTTTAGGACATTTTAGGGTGTTGATGGGGTTTCCCAGAATTATGGGAACAAACGGGCAAACCCTCTTATTATGTGTATATATATATATATATATTCTGTATATAATATATAATGTAGTCAGTTAGTTCGTGATATTCCACGGTATCCCAAGATATCTCCTTGATGTTTGGCGAACACATTCCCGCCCGTGCTCCTGTGAGACGTGAGGTGCCCCAAGTTCGAGAATCTCTACGACATCGACCTGGTAGCCGTCGCAAGCGTGCCTTGGTGCTGCTCCAGGTGGTATGGCATAGGGATTTGGAACAAAATGGGCTGCATACATTCACCAGTCTCGGTGACTGATTTTCCGGGGAGGTTGGCCAGTCTCGGCATTTGAACCGCTCCCATTAGGAAAATTTGACTTGTTCCAGAGCGGTTTGGTCAATATCAACGCCGACAAAGGTTTCAAGGCTTATATATATATATCTTACAATGATGTACGAAATTCTTACATGAATTTGATTTTGTTCAACGGTGGAGTTTTGATCAATTGATTAAATGGTATAGGTGGCTACCTTCAGTGAAGCTGATACCTCGCACCAAGGAGAAGCTGGAAAGTCCGTCGTCGCAATGGCAGCTTCGTGACAACACACCACAGAAGCTTGGGTGAAGCGAACGAACGTTTATGTTTGCCTTGGCGGTTGATGGATGCGAGATGTTCAGATATTTTTTCCCCACCTGCCAGGTGAGGGTGCCTAGATTTTACCAGAGTTACTTCCCTCCTTCCTTCCTTCCTTCCTTCCTTCCTTCCTCCCTCCAGATCTTAGTGGGCACTGCCGGACCCCACTGAGATTTGGCGCTTGCGGTTGAGGTCTGGCAGTGCCCATGCCAGAGAGAATGTCGGAATAGATGCCAGACATAATACCAGAAAGAATGTCAGAATGAATGTCAGCATAGATGACAGATAGCATGCTAGAAAGAACATTAGAAAGAATGCCAGCAAGAATGTCAGAATTGATGCCAGGAAGAATGCCAGAATCAGCATATATGCCAGAAAGTATGTCAGAATAGATGCCACATAGAATGCCAGAAAGATTTTCAGAGTATATGCCAGAAAGAATGTCAGATAGAATGTCTGAATACACACACACACATATATATAATCATATATATATATAATATAGATATACAATATATACTTCCAGATGGTATGTCGGAACAATGTGTCAGGGTGCGGATCACTGGAAGAAATTAATTCAGCCAGGAATGGAAGAAGTGGTTCCTCCAGGAGCAGATTGGACCTCAAAGTTGCCCCCATTTTCAATAGTCCCACGCCCCAAGAATTCAAAGAGCGTGCTTGAGGACAGGGCAAAGCAGCGAATGTTGGAAAGGGGCTAAAGGCCAGCAGAACGTGTTTGAACTATTCAATGGAGGTAATCAGCCCTGCTTCTACGAAGGTTTTGTTCGAGGGTTTGTATGGGGTTTGCATGCTGAATGTAACGGCTGAAAGATACCGGGTCGTCACGAGCGTGATAGTCCAGATACAAACCACTAGTCGGAAATCAATACGTTACTGCGAAGATCTGAGGACCAGTGGTACAAACATAACTCTAAAATGTTCTAAGTAGACATGGACTTGCGATGTGCTGATACTCATAAGGACATGCTCCCCTATAAGCTATATTCTGTGGCTGCTGTGTGTATGAAGGCCATCTTGGGCCCAGGGAATTCCAGACAAAACGGCCATTTGGGAATCCAACATGGCAAATGAATGCAAATGACATAACAATTTATTGTTATTATGTATGTGTCCAACATTATCTAATGTTCAAAACCGTTGGACCAAATATGAACCATCCCCAAACCATAAATGGATGCAGGTTTAGGATAGTTTACGTAATAGTTGCCAGTTGGCAATGGGCTAGTTATAGATATTAGATGTTGGTAAAACATTATATGAAACCATCCCCAACCATTGCGGTGCATCACGTTACTAGTCTTGATATCCCTGCAGTGGCGATGTGACAACCCCATGGAGGTGACGCGTCCTTAGCAGAGACTTGCAAGCGACTTTGGCGTACAAGCTCTGAGGTGTGGGGGGACAATATTGTGTATATAATATATATATATATATATATATATATATATATAATTGGATCTAATTATATGTTGACATACTTACGATGTATGTATAATATATATACATATATAAACATATAGTAATAGGTGAAATTAGTTGGGACTCATTAGTATGTGTGTTATATAGGTACATGCATGCACATCATGCACAAGAATGCATTTGAACAATATGGTGTAAATCATACCCATATCACTGTAAAGACCCCTTCTGAACATGGTTGTTATTACCTGTTTGGCTCAAGATGAAAACAGGCCACAGCTGCTGCCCTGGGTGTTTTTGCGGTTTGTTTGTGGTGTTTAACCCCCTTTTGTTATTTCGGCTGTTGTTAGGCGATTCAAGTGGTTATCAGCCGTATTGGCTTTGATTGTTGACTTTTTGGGGGAAATATTTTTCATTAGGGTTTGCAGTCCCTTTAAAACCCCGCGTTCATGGGGGACCGGTCTCGCACACCTCCGCGTCGCGGTATCAGAGGTGGAGTATCTGCGCGTCGCAAGCGCTTAGCGTGGATCAACTACAACCTGGAGCAGGGAGCGCAGTGGGACGACATCCCTGTTGCATTCCTGTTGCTCATTCTGGTGGGCAGCAGCGTCTCCTGTACTCGCCTGCAACTTGGGAGCCCTTTGACTTACCCATCAAGGCCTTTATCTCAGTCAACTTCGGAAGCCACTCGTTTGGTCCCAAGTCCTAAGGGTGTTGCAAAGTCTTCGTCATCCTCTTCCAGGCCAGCAGTTTCAGCGAGCCCTCCTGCAAAGGCATCTCAGGTCACAATTTCAAGGTCAAATCCTCTTTAGAGAGCAGCTTCAAAGGGTGAAGCGGCATCTTCTTCGAAGGGATCAGCAACTCCGAAGTCTATTGCGGCGTCATCTTCAAAGGGTTCAGTTTTTGTTGGACCAGCTGCGAAATCATCATCACAAGCGTCTGCACGACCGAAGTCTCCGGAAAAAGGTTCTTCTTCTAAAGGCTCAGCGGAGTCGAAGTCTTCTGAAGGGAGCTCATCTTCGAAGGGATCTGCATATCCCAGGTGTATTGATATACGTCGTATCTTCAGGGCGTGAAGTGCTGGAAGTTCGACGATCACAACAACTTGGTGGAGGAGCAGCTTTCCAGGATTCCGGTGGTGTCAGACGGAAAGATTGTGGCATTTGATTGGCATCAGGTCACCGATACTTATCGTGCATCCAGATTCAATGCGTTTCGGACTAATTGGGACACTGCAGATTTACTTCAGTTGGTTCTTGACGTTTTTCATCAGACCGCTCACAGATGTGGACAATTTGACAAGGTGATTATTTTGTCCCACATTGAGCGAAGCGAGAGCAATCTGGAGTTCCTCCTCAGGTCCACTCGGGTGAATCGTTTGCCTGTTGACCTGGTTTTTGTAACTCAAACCAGGACTGTAGCCGGGGGCAAAGCAGCTGTTTTACAAGCTCTTTTGGGTAAAAGGAACATCGCACGGTCAGTGTTGCTTGACGACAATTTGCAAGTATGTTCTGAGATCGAAAGGGTTGGTGGCATTCCTTTGAACATCAAAACTCAGCGAGCACTGGTCAGGTCGTACAGCTTGGAACATCGGAGATCATTTGCAGTTTGTCGAAGAGTGGTTGAGCCAGTGATTAGTTTCATCAGCGTCCATCATTTTCATTCGCGGCAGGTAGAGTAACTATCAATTTCTTGATCTGTGGTTAGGCTGCAGTTGCGCCTCCACTAGCTTCGGAGTTGGCCAGGACTCCTTGTAAGCTTGGAAGTGATCTACTTCGAAGGTTTCCTCTCGATTTGCATTTGCCTAGTTTCGTCCGATTTGCTTGAAGCATTTCACCAGCCAAATTTGGACTTTCATTGTTTTTTCTCAGTTCATCCGTTAGGCACGTCAATTTGCTTTGGTTCGGAACCTTTGAATCCTGATATCGGCACTTTTGCTTGCGGATCTCAAGGTGTATCACCGCGTCAGGTACCGAACTTTCATTTGGATTGTGCCAGTTTTAGTGTGAAAGCATCCGACAAGTGCCAAAGAGACCATTTGTCTCAAACATCCGTCAGTTAATCACCTCATTTTCCAAGCTTACCTCTAAGAGATTTGAGTTTGATTGTTGGATCAATCCAGATATCAGTGTGCCACTTCTCAGCTAGGCTGCATTGCGCCTCTGAGGGTCGAGTGAAAAGGGCAATTGGTGTTGGGTGTTGATGTCTTCTGGCCCAACTGACCCAAGTTCGTCACTTCTGAATTTGTCTCCAGATTCCATGGAAGTTCCTGCAATGGTTGCTGGGGCTGGCAGTAGAAGTTCATCAGCCTCCTCAATTGGGCATAGAGTGAGTAGCAAGACCCGCAAAGATAGTCAGGGTAAGCCTTTGGCCATCAAGATGCACAAGGGAGAACTTTGGTTTCAATGAATCCAGTCAAGAGGGGTTCCCGGGTGTAGCTCAATCATCTACTACCCAAGTGTTGCATTTGCGTGATGAGAGAATTCAAACGGTTCATCTTGGAGTTAGTCCTCAAGAAATTGGGGTAGTTGTAGCTGAAGCTCAACGTCTTTTGGATGAATCCCGCACTCGTGCGTTGCATCTAGAAGGTGTTGCCCAAGAAATCCAAGATAGAGCTTGCGAGCAGATCCAAAAATTGAAGAGTATGGTTGAATCCCTTTACCAAGCATGCCAATCAAAGGACCTGACAATCCATGGTTTGAGCAATGACTTGGGTGCCCTTCAAGATGAGGTTGCGTTGGTTCAGAGTCAATTGCAGTCCCAAATATCCAAATGCACAAAGTATGAAACAATCCTTGGCCATAAGGATAGTGAAATTCAAAGGTTAATGACCGAGTTGGGTGTTGCGAAACAGTCCCTGGATTCTTCGCTTGAAATGCGTGAGCAACTGCAGGGGAGTTTGGCTGCTTCAAGCTCTTTGTCAGCCAGATTAGATGGTATGTCAAACCGTGTTGACGCTGTTCTGAGTCAGTTCATCTACATGGCCGAAATGGAGCGGGTGTCTCGTCTCCCTCCTCAAGTGGGTTACCAATTCCAACCAAAAGATTTCCCAACGAGCCTTTTGGGGGTGATCCTGGTGATGATGGTGAGGGAGAAAATGATGATGAAGAAGAATTGATTCAAGATGGTTCCCCAACAACTGAAAGGGAGATTGTTGATTCCAGGACTTTACAACATGCAAAGCTGGACCCGATCCCAAACACCGCTGCTGATTTCAGGAATTGGAAGACCACCCTGATTTTGCTGCTGGGTCGGTTGGATATTAGTGGTTCAGATTATTTGACGTCTTGGGTATCTCATGCGTTCAAGGTCAACATGAACTTGTGCCACGCCTGGATCGTTGGCTGGCTTCTGAACTCATTAAGGGGTTGAAAGGGGTTCCTGACTTGCAATTCAAGGTGCAGGGTTACATTGACCGTTGTGCACGTGATGGGACCGCTCCACGCGGTCGTGCAGTGCTTCACATGTCTCTCGTCACTTTGACTTGGATCGCGTCCGTGGGTCGCTGATTACTTCTCAGTCCATTTTTCAATTAGAATTGCATGGCAACTTCGGACTTACAAGATTTTTCTGCTCAGGTCATGAAGGTTCTCAACAGCATTCCTCATGATCAGTGGGCGAATCAACGAATGCTTGGTGAGTTCTTGTTTCATAAGTTGAGGACTGTCAGACGCTTTGAAAGAGTGATTGATGAGATCAAACGTTCAGCAGATGACTTGCCACTCCGTGACTTTGATTTCTTGTGGTCTATATTGCAGGAATTCTTGGTTGAAGAAAGGGAGGATGCCAATGCAAGGTCTATTGAACAATCCCTCAAAAGCACAAAGAGATCAGCAAACGTCCCAAAAGCAAAAACCCCGGCCGTACCGGCCAAAGCTGCTCCAGCTGCTCCAACCAATGCAAGTGCAGCCGCAGCTCCTCCGTCGAAAGCTGCGCCAAAGAAAGCCGATGTTAAGTCACCTCCGAAAGGAAAATCAAAAGGACAGGGAAACCATTGAGTGCGGAAGAAAAGGCCAAGACGCCATGTATCTTCCATCAGATGCCATCTGGTTGTGTGCATGGTGCCAAGTGTGCCTACAGTCATTCGAAAGCTCCACCTCCGAAGCCGAAAAATGAGGGTAGCGCAGATCCAAAACCAAAACCTAAGACTGCGCCGGCTGCAGGTGCCAAGACGCTGGCGACTGTTGCCATCCTTGCTGCAACAATGCTTCAGCCATCCCAGGCTGAGCAGATTGAGTGGGCTGCGGATTCAGGTGCTAGAAGACATTTGACTTCTTTTGAAGCTTTGAGTGACCAATGTTACGACCGTTCTTTCTTTGTTGTGTTTTCTTGAATCAGTCTCATGAAAGCCTTCGTTTCTCGACAGGTGGTGGCCAGAAGGGCTCATCCTTTTCCATTGGTTTCAAGATCGCAATGGCTTATTTGGGAAAGCCAATCACTTTATCTTGGACTCATGCCCCATGGTTCGGTCGATTGGACTTGATGTAGAACAAAATGGACTTGGCTTCATTTGGCTTCCTGGTTGTAAGCCATACTACGTGCGTAACCCTGCGGAGTGTCATGTCAGCTGTAGTGAAGATAACAAGCTCTATGCATCAAGAGTTTTTCAAAATTTGCCTTTCTTTCAATCCAATTTTGAAGTGATACCTGGAGTTCCGGCTGCTGTTGAACATGCGGCCGAAGACTTCCGTGTTGAGACGCCTCCTGAACTTCTTGAGGGCCAGTAGTTCCTGATTTGAGTCTGCTGTAGAGCCCGGAAAAATTTAGGAGAACGCTTTTCCAGAGCTGCCGAAGTTAGGGAAGTTGCTCCAGATGAACCTCTTCCGATGCTTTCAGATGCAGTTGTCCGTGCGAAAGCCGAAGCTGTTTCAATTGAACATCGGATCAATCATGTCCCAAAGCATCCCTTAAGTGCGACATTTGCAATCGTGCCAAGTTATTTTCGAAAAGGATTCGCAGTCATCGTGTTCCCGACCCAGAGTCAGACTTGCCAGAAAGTTCAAAGTTTGGTGAACAGGTCGCAGTTGATCACATGATTGTTTCAATGTCTTCAGGGGGGAAGGAGTTTCTTGTTTTGATGTGTACGACTCATTTTGTGGGATAGTCAATGCATATCCAGCATCATCAAAAGGTTCAGATTTTGTGTACTCATGTCTCCGTCATTTTGTTGGCCTGAGATTCAAAAACCCAGACACTGTTTGCCGCAGTGATGCTGCTCCAGAGCTGGTTAAGGCGATACGTGATTTGGGATGGTTGCCGGAAACGGCATTGCCTCGTAGATGGCCTCATAACTCAAAATGCGAGCGTATGATCCGAACTTTTGAAGAATGTTGCAGATGTTGTGGCTAATCACTTGCAGGTATGCGGCAGTCGCAGTTAGTATTGACAAGTGGGAGAAAACGTTTGGAACTGAATTCAAAGGTGCAAACTACGCACTGGGTCAATTGTCATTTTATTGAACCAAATCTCAATACAAATCAAAGCTGGATCCGAATGCATCACCAGCTCTCATGGCTGGATGTAAGTTGGAATTTGGACTCAGGTACAAAGGTGTTTTGACTCTTCTGGACTATCAAGCTTTGCGTGAGGGGAAGATTGTGTGCGTTCAAGCTCTTGACAGAGAAGTGTACACACGTGACAAGGTGACTTTTCCATTGTCTGATGTTGCGGAGAAAGCACTTGAAAGTTTTCCTGATCCTTCAGCTGATGGTTTGGAAAAACAAGATCCTTTGCCCATTCTTTTCATTGAAGATACACCTGAAGTCAGAAAGAAAACCAAACGAGTCTACATCACCTTTGGCCGCATTCAGCGGTTGGGTCCTACTCCAGCTTGTCGTGCCTGTTTGGCATTCACTCCAAATCACACTCCTGAGTGCGTGGCCAGGCACGAAGAAGCTCATGGTCATGCTTCGCGTGCGCCTACACCTCGTGCACGGGGTGAGTTGGAAGAGCTGTTAGACGAAGCCTTTCCACCTGGTTTGGATTTTCATTGCATCTCATGATCCATTAGATGATGATCTTGTTCCTGAGTGTCCTCCTCCAAACGTTTTTCCAGAAGATGTTCCAGAAGAGGATGAAGATCCCATTCATGGGCTTACGTCGGGCGTGGCAGTTACTGCAAGTATTGCGTGCGATGCGGCTACAGTGTTGCCTCGAGATCATGTTCAAGAGTTGTTTCCGGATTCTTTTGATCAGGGGGGTCAGATCGGTTGCCTTGGCGCCACGTCGACTCCAGAAAAGAAGATTCCAAAACATGGCAAAGGTAAACACAATCATGTTGGCAAAGATGTTTTGTTCGAATTTGCTTGTGCCAAAGACTCTAGCCCTGGTGAGGTTGGACGTAAAAGTGGTGTGAGAGTTATCCGCCTGTGCAAGGAAGATATCAATTTGATTCAATTTGGAAGATCGTCACAGTATCGAGCAGCTCATCGCTCAGGTTGGCGCACTGAAAGGATGCTCCATCCACGGGCCCATCGAATGCAGGCCCTGGAGCCAATGGCAACATTTAAAGGGGACGAAGTATCCAAAGCTGGCAGCAAGGATCAATCATGAACAAGCAGAAAGCGCTGATTAGTGGAACAATTTATCCGGGTAGCTGACATCTGCCTTGACAACGATGGAGATTGCAGTTTCGAACGGCCGCGTTATTGCACTGGTTGGGCATTACCATCGATTCAATCGTGGAATCTTGAAAGGAACTTGCATTCTGCGACGTTCAATGGGTGCACCGCCGGAGTCGAAGCCGACGGCCAGCCTGCAAAGAAGCCTTGGAGGTTCCTCACATCTTCATGGCCAAGAATCTTGCAGCCTTAAAGTGTGCTCACAGTAGTCATGCTCCATTTCAAGGTAAATGGACTAGGATGTCAGCATTTTACCCAGAACCACTTTGCAATTTGATGAGCCATCGAGCGAGCGGCCCCGTCTACAGCTGCCGATGGTGGGCTGATCGTTGTCTTCAAGGCGATCAGTGCAAGGCTCGTTATCAATACCCCTTGTGGGGCTGCATGTGTGGAAATACAGCACAAAAAAGGAACAAAAAAGAAGAAAAAAAGAAAAAAACAAAAGAAAAAAGAATTAAAAACACAGTCAAAAAAGCCACGAGCCAAAAGAATGGTAAAAAAGAGACGGCCACACAGTGGTCGAAACAAGAGCGTGGGAATTCCCACGTCACCAAGTTTGGCCAAAAAGAGACGGCCACTCAGCGGTCGAAAAAAGAGCGTGGGGCTTCCCACGTCACCAGGACGGATCTGAAAACAAAGTCACTAGGTAGGTTTTTGCTCCTGTGTTTGCTGGCGCTGCCTAGCGCTGCGGCCGCTACTTCCCGGACAAACTCTACCAGTGCCTTGGAGAAGCAATTCAGACCTGGCCCTTTGGGCCCCCATGGGACGCGTCCTCTCGGTGTGCTCAGCCATGGAGTTGTGGGCAGCTGGAACGGCAACGCGTTGGCCGCAGAGTCCTCGCCGCTGACAGCTCCTTTGCAGCTTGCAGCTGATGCTGAGCAGATGTGGTGCAGTCCTGTCAGTGACTACGATGAACCTTGGGCCTCGATTGCACGAGTGGTTGAGTTTCTTGGTTGCTCTGTGTCAAACAACCCCCACAAATGGCTGCTGAGCTTTCTGATTTGGCTTGGGTGTACCATTAAGGTTGGGCAATTCTTTGATCCCCCAAAAGGTTTCCGTAGGAGGTTGCTTATTGGGTGCCGTTTTGTTGGTCGACAAAGGAAAAAACATGTGAGATGGAAAATCACATCCCGAAAAAAACTGCGTCACAGAAGTAAATTCCAACCTCAAGTCACGCACTCATGACATTCCGGTAGCAATGTTTCGCCGGAACAACTGCTGTGACTCACTGTGGCCTGATATGTCTCCTCAATACCTCAATTTCCTGAAAAGTGATCGGTTGGTCGGTGGGGGCTACTCGAAGAAAAACCCTTGGGTCGCCAAACGGCGCAAGGGCAACAAAGCTGCTGAAAGTAACGCTGCTAATGCTCACACCCGTGATGTCATTGCTGTGCTGAAACAATGTTTAAATCATGGTATTTCCATGGATGACGTGTGGGCGTTTTTGCAGCAAAAAGTTCCTCAACAAAGCAAGCCTTCCAAGGTCAAGAAGACTAGGCGAAAACCTTCTCAGTCCACTTCTGGAACGGAGCCTCGCACTAAGGCCCAGGTTCGACAGTGGACTGGTTACCAAGGAAACACTCATCAGTACACTGTTGATGAGACCGGTTGGTGGTCTTGGTTGGAACCTGTGTCAGCCGCCAAACCACAGCCTGTCGCAGAGGTCAAATCAAAACACTCCTCGACTGTTTTGGGTCGAGATGGTTGCTGGGTCTCAAGTTTAAGAATTTCTGATTGGGATTCGGCTTGCGTACCAAAGTTGGTCTCCTTCCCCAAAGTTCGTGCCTCCATCAAAGAGGGCAAGGAGATCCCCGGAAATGTCATTGAAATTTGGGATGCTCAATCCTATGATGAACTTCAGACCTTGTGGGACTGCTTTGCCCTACAAAAAGGGGCCACTGTTCTCCTGTGTGGACCTGCCAAAAGTGTCGCAGGTGCTTGCCACACTAAAATGAGCCTATCCCGAGGAGGATATGGCCACAAACTTGAAGCTGTGGCTTTAGCTAAGCTTGGCACTCAGCCGGCTCCTTGGTTTCCCACAGCCAAGCGAGTCGAAATGACAACAGTGCCTAAGGTTGAACGCCACACACTCAGAATCGCTGCTCCAGATTTTTTCCGGCAGTCATTCCTGGGTCCAAAGGCTCAGGATTCTCAGAAAGTCATCGTCTCATTAGCAGAATTGGGACGTTGTTCAGTTTCAGAGTTCTACGGAGGACGTTGGAGCACTCAAACCAAGCCTGAAGGTAAGCAGTTGGTTGTTTTCCTTCGACTTAAAAAGCCGTTGCGGGACACCTTGCTGGAAGCCAGTGGTCAACATGGGCTGTTCATGACTGCTGTTGCTGATAAGAATGAAGAAAAATCTGACATCAAACCTTTCCTGTATTGCCAGAAATCCCAAAGAGGACCACGAAAGTTACTTGCGTCGTGTCCTTACCATTAGAAAAGAACGAAAACAAGTCATTTTGTTTCGATTTGGAACCGGAGACATATTAGGATTTCCCAAAGAAATCACTGATTCTTATGCCCCGAAAGCTCGTCTTCACATTGCCCACGGCATTCCCAATGCATGGGGAGAAGAGGACGTTGAAAACTTTCTGGGCAGACAGGATTGGAAACAAATCCGGTGCCTGTTTCTAAGTTCATTCCTTTTGAGGAGCGAAGTTGGACTTGTCCAGTGTGTCAGGAAGGCCTTCCTGGCCTTGGAAAAGGGCTGAAAGAAAAATCCATTACGTAAACATCATTGGGATACTGTTCATCCGGGAATGAATACCCCTGAAAATCAACTGATTTGGCGCAAAGCCAGAAACAAAAAACCAAGGAATCTTTCTGAGCGCTTCTGTGCCGCTTATGACGCCCAGGATCACCCTGAGCTTCTGGGGCATGAAACAATTCGGTTCCACCCCCATGAGGACACACTGAAGGCTTATATGAAACACGGCGCAAGCAGCCTGGGAGTCGGGCTGTGACTTGCAAACTGTGCTGGAGGATCCAATTTCGTGGAAGTTGGAGCATGAAAGGCAACTTTGGCAAAACTCAGGCCAAAAAATGCCCAGGTGAAGTTGTCTCCCCAGACAACCGTGTGTCTCCTCAGGGCTTGGTTTGGTACAGGCTGAGAACTAAGGAACCTGGCACGGCCATGCAAATAGCTGCCTTGTGGAACACTCAAGTCTCTACGGCAGACTCTATGCTTCTCACTCCTAAACAGCTGCTCGATCTCAAAAAAAGCACCTTGGTTGAGCAAGGGATAGAACCCAATCCTGGTCCTGGCACAGCCAAGATGCATGTTTACACGGTCAACACCCAGTCAGGGAATGGGGTTTGGGCCCTGCTCGACTTTGCCGCTGCGATCCGGAACCAAGAGCTTTGTGTGTTCGGTCTCCAAGAAACTCGGCTTTCCCCTGGGGAAACCAATGCCCTTCATCGGGCTGCCAAAAAACGAGGTTTCAAGTTTTTTCACACCTCTGGCCCTGTGTCAGCGGATCGTTGGAATGCCGATCGCTACAATGGTGGCGTTGCCTGGCTTGTGGACAGGCGACTCAGATCCAGCGTCCCGCACGGACTCTGTGGTAACTCCAGTCAGCTGATGGGGCTTTGGGTTGAAGGTTGGTTCCTTTCTACCTACTATGCTCCCCCCGACAGTCATCATCATGATAACCACCCTGGTTTAGATCTGGGTCATTTGGTTCATCAATTATATATTGAACAGGGTCTCCATGCTTTTCCTTGGTTTATGTGTGGGGATTCCAATATTACCCCTGATGAAGGCATTCTCCCCGAAGTTTTTTCCATGTTAGGAGGGACCATTCTTGCCATCCATGAACCCACTCGGTGGAATGGCACACGCGAAATTGATTGGAATGTCACTAACTGTGTTGGTGGCATCCTCAGCAATCCCTGCAAGGTCCAGTGCTATTTTGCTGATCACATAGCTTTGCGCACCGAACTTTCCATCACTCCAAAGGACCTTCAGGTCCGTGTGCTTCAGAAAGGGCCGGCGTGGACCAAGCCGCAGCACTTGACATCTGAGGAGTGGACCCAGTTGCTTGCTCAGATTTGGGATAACAATGAGCTGGCTGCCCCAGTGGATGCTGCGTTGGCTGACCCCAGTGTTTCCATCAATACGGTTTGGGAACTTTTCAACAAACAAGTCAATCGGCTGATGAAGTTGGCTTTCCAGCAAGTTTTGGTGGACCCCCCCCTGGTGCGGAGCTCAGTTCTGTCAGTCACTGTGCCTCTACCAACCAAGTCAAAGGTACCATGCCCAAATTGCAGAGTCGGACTGCCCGGCGAGCTAACCCCATCTTTCAGCGAGGAGACATGAGAATCGCAAAACTCAGGAAACGTGTGGCCCGGCTCCATGAACTTCAGCGGGCCTACCAGACCGAAGGTGCCCGGCCAGGTCACCCCCTCGGTGGTTCTGTTAAAGGGCTGCTAAAGAAACTGAGGATGTCCTCTGGCACCAGTCAGAGGGACATTCACTTCTCTCTGCAAGAGGCTAAGGCTGAACTTGCTGCTGCAGACAAGTCCATGCGGGTTCAGCGGCTCCAGACTTGGCGGGACAATTTCCTGAAGACTTGCTCTGCCACAAGGTGATCCGCTAGGACCCCTAGTCGCAAGCCTCTATATGTCAGCGGGGCTCCGGCAGGTTCAGAACTTGGCAGGACTTGGCCCTGTGAAAACGCAGATCTGGATGGACGACAGAACGGTCGTGGCCTCTTCTGCAGAGGACCTGCATCAGCAGGTCACCGCCTGGGCCGAGTGGAGCTCCTCGGTCGGTCTGGTGGAGAACTTAGATAAGCTGCAAAAACCCCCGCAATGTTGATCAACTTAGTATAGCTTCTTTGATCCCTCTGCGGTTAAAACCGAGGTCACTTTCCTAGGTGTTGCTTCCGTCTCTAAGAGGCGTAAGCATGTTGAAGTCGAAACGGACAGGTTGAAATCGACTAAGGACATCGTGCGCACCTTAGCTTCCCTTCAGCTCCCAGGTTCAGTTTTCTACAAATACTGCAGAATCTTCGCCAT
>Ga0126342_10004359_pt1 | contig 24064 bp, 19 predicted proteins | sample Cyp1metagenome_FD_92528 | JGI IMG/M metagenome (GOLD analysis project Ga0126342, IMG submission 92528) | Coral microbial communities from Lord Howe Island, Old Settlement Bay, Australia - Cyphastrea 1 metagenome | ecosystem: Host-associated > Invertebrates > Cnidaria > Coral ...
CACCTCTTTGGGTTTGATTGGAAAAGGATGAGCGATCGGCCGCGATGAATGAAAGGCCACTGCAAGGTCTCCGCAAAAAGTGGCATGGCAAGATGGTCATGTTCCCAAAATGCTACATTCACAAGATAGATATATATATATATACATATAAATATACATATATATATATATATATTCAGGGGTTCGTCCGAGGCCATGTTCCCACATTGGGCCTGTCTTTGGCCCAACTTCCGTGCCAAATGCCACCACACCGGACAAAGTTGCGCATTTTAAGCCCAACTTGCGTCCAAATGTGCCCCAGTTTCGCGCCATGTTGGCCCCCAGCTAGCCTTCTTTCCTCTGCCCTGCCCCGGGGTGCGGGCGGCACCCGTCGCGAAGCGACTAGGATATTGGAGATTTTGTTGGTCAGAGTCGACATGATCCACGGTTGACAGTTGCAAATTTCTGTGGTCTAGCCGCAGGCATTACACCTGGAGAGCATTCTCTCCGGGACGACTTGGTGGGTAAGTTTCGCTTGTCCGATTTCGATGCTTGCAGCCCGCCGCTGAACGCGGCTTCCCGTGGCGATGATGCAGAGGATCCGAACGAGGCCTGGAAAATTGTGCCGAAAGGTTTGCGTTTTAGGACAAGGGCGAGGTAGAGACAGACGCCTTGTGGGCGCAGTTCCACTTATAATTGGATATACTGGGTATAATATCATAGTTTCAGGGCATATATCATGATTTATCCTAGTTTCTGCGGGTAATTTCCATGGTTATAGAAGTTATACATACATACATGCATGCATGCATGCATTGCATGACATGACATGACATGACATGACATTACATTACATTACATTACATTTACATTACAATTACATTTACATTTAACATTTACATTTACATTACATTACATTACATTACATGTACGCATGTATACATGTATGTATATATATATATATCCATTAAGAACCCCTTGGCCGCACCCCCAAGTATGATGGTGGATGACTCAGGCAGAGTACAGCCGGCTCTTTGCAGCAGCAAACAAGCTGCTTGGACGAAACGTGATTTGCAATTCATGAAAACATTCATTGTCTTGAGGTTCTAGATGACTTAGATAACTTGGAATTACTTGATCCATATTATGAGGTATACATATATGTATGTATGTAATGTAATGTAATGTAGTGTAATGTAATGTAATGTAATGCAATGCAATGTAATGTAATGTAATGTAATGTAATGTAATGTAATGTAATGTATGTATTGTACCGTATTTTATCGCAAAATGTTTGTTCTTTTAGACTGATTTGAAGAAAAACATCTCCAAACCGCACTGCCCAGCTGTTGTTAAAGTGAATACCTGCTATACCCACAGTGGCCATAGAAGGCCATGTTCAAAAAAACGATGATGCAAACACATATAAACACGCCAAGGAATCTCAGTTGGGATACGGGCCCCGATAATTGGTGTATTTATATGCAGTCAGCCCGCCAATCCTCAATATGGGGGTTATGGCGTTGGCAGTGATCTTATACAGTATATACAGTATATACAGTATATACAGTATATACAGTATATACAGTATATACAGTATATATATATATATATTTATACATACATATCCACTTTCAACTGGAACTGCACCCCCATGTTTGAGCGATGTTGACAAAAAACAGTTCGATGTTCCAACGAGGCTGGATGATGTTGATGCCATCCTGAACTTTGCACAGCATCTCCGAGAACAGGAGGACCAGGGCGCCCTGGTCTGGATGCGCCGCGCCGCTCGGAAGGGTCATCCGCTGGCGCCTTGGCGAAGTGCCCAGTGCTTTGCAGCCCTTGACAGACACAATTTGGGCCTGTCGTTCTGGTTGTCCATGAAGATGACGACGACGAGGATGATGATGATGATGATGATGATGATGATTTATGTGAATATGTCTATGATTTTGAATTTGAATGGACATGTCCGACTCCCTTTGACTTTTGCTGTGATTTCTGTAATTTTTTAAGTTCGTTTTTTTGTCAGTGTTTTGGGACCCAAGCTCTGCCGAGGCTTGTTTGTTTCTATCGGAGATGTACTGCCTTGGGGAAGCACCCATGGATGGCCCTGATTACGAGAAGGCGGAGGAACTCAGGAGATATGGCATGGCATTGTATGACTACTACAGGTGGGGCATGCAGCTGACATGGTCTTGTTGGGAGTATTTTCATCATCTTTCATTTTGAGCAAATTTGGCAAAACCAGCTTTTCCACTGGGGAAACTGTTGTTCAAATTTGGATTTTCAGTTATCTTTCAAGCAGATTGTGGTGACGCAACCCAAGCAAATAAATGAAAAATCTTTTGTATCGATTTTCGGCAGGGCGGGTTCCCAAACATGTGAACTGAACCTCCTCGGGATTAGTAAATGTCCCATTTTGTGTCCGGATCTCAAACACACAACCTGGAGATGGTTGTTTGTAGTGCTTCCTCGGTTGAGATGGCAGGAAAAGAGAAGCCGAACCAGACGGTGAGGCAGAAGAACCAACGCCTCCAGACTTCCTGTGCAGCATCGGTTAAAAAGTTTGTGTCCTTCGTGAGGCACCAGAGATACTGAGTTGGGATTGGGCTCATGTTACTGGCTTGTTTTTTCCCACCCAGTAACATGACCCCATGAAAGACCGATTGTTTTTGGCTGGATTCTGGGCTGCTTTTGCACATGTCTCTCCCATTCGGTCTTTGGCTGTCAGCATTTCCGAGGGTGAATTGACCCAGAATGGTCGATCTGCAGGCTTTCGGTTGCGTCATCATCCACCGCTTCTTTTTGGGTGTTGAAATGAGGTTGTTTCAAAAATAAGGGAACCAAAAACTTTCAAATGAGATCATTTTCCTCATGATTTTTAACATGCCACCAATTGGAGGTATTTTTTTGTTTTGAGACAAACCACTGCCACAAGCCCATTGACTGTTCGTGAATCATTTCTTTAAGATGGAGCTTCTCAGCACCAACCAGCCATCAAACCTAAGCCCGCCCTTTGACACAAGGGTCCCCCCAGTTATGTTTGTTGGCTTGTAACCAACATTCTGTTGATATATCCCAAACAAATCGCATTGTTTGCCTTGTGATTACTTGTGATTCTATGTTTACTAACTTACTACTACTCAACTACTACTCGCAGCACCCAAAAACTAAGCTTGATATGTTACTACTTCTGTTGGATAAATATTTAATATATCTATATAAATATATATAAATATATATATATATATATCTCATGTAACTCTCGTGGTTTTCGCAACAACTCCGAGGTCCAGCATTCTGGGTGGCAGTTCCCGGCACCAGCAGCGTGTGCCAGGAGCTTAGCAGCTGCGAATTCTTTGGCAATTTCTAGGGAGATTTCACCAACGTTATGGGGAATAAAAGGGAGATTTCTGAGGATCATTTGAATCTTTTGAAACCCAAGAATTTGGGGTTTGGTACCTGAAAATGAGGGATTTTGACCGACAACCAAATAAAACACAGATTTAACTGATTTATCCATGAAAACTAGGCATTCAACCAGTAAAAAAGGATGATTTCACCATGCAAAAAGGAACCAATGAATCATCAATATGGGACTGAAAATGCGGGATACCCTTAAATTTACAATGAGGAAAATCTGATCGAAGAGTGGATTCAGGGGTAGCCGGGCAGTCGGACAAAGCCATAGGGTCATTCCGCAGGTAGCTGTATAAATTGATCCCCAAGGGATAACAATCCAGAAACTGTGAATCCCAAAGTCAACTTACCAGAATTTGTGGGTTCGGAACTCCTGCAATGTTTGAGAAATTCAATATCTGAAATGTTTTTTTTAGGACAATCCACAGGAACACCTGAAATATTTGGAGGTAAGAACACTTTCCTTCCTGTAGACTCTCCCTGAAATCAATCCAGTGATAGAAGGATTATTTGATGGGCCCTGCGGTGGCGTCACTGTTGCGCCACCTCTCTGAGGCCAACCTTAACCTCCCTCAGTCAGAGGCGGACTTTGGCTTCCATGGTGTCGCTGAGCGGGGGAAACCCAGCACGACCCCTGCTTGAAAAGTACCCGACGGTGCTTTCAGAAGCTTCCATTGATAAGGGGCGCTTTCTTGGGAACCCCATTCCAATGGACGCGGCACGTCAATGACACGCAATACGAGTTGGCATGAATGGATTGGGAACATGTTTCTATCGGACACCTGATTTCCCTGCCTGAATTCAGCCTAAAAGCGAAAGGGGGTCCTGTTGAGCGCACCCCTCAAGGGCTGCTTGTTGGAGAACCTTCAGGACATTCTCTAACAAAATCGAAGTCCCCAGCCATGCAGTGTCTACAGCCATAAATTGGGAGGGAATTCCCCATGAGACAAACCCATTTACCAACGGCAGATCCAGATTTCTGTGCTGGCACATCACATGGATTCTTTGTAAACACAACCGTCTTCTTTGTAGAATTCTTGGATGCACGACAATTTTTTTCTGGTTGGGAAATCAGTCAATTTTGACACTTAAATCCAGTAGCAAATCCCCTCAAGGGATGTGTCAACTACCTGTACTCATTGGGGCTTTCCCAATGTCCCAAATGGCCGAGGTTTAAACTCACCGCAGCTTCTGCGCGCAACGAGAGCGTACAAACCGCTGTCCGGAGCCCCTTTTTGTCACAGGGATTCAATGGGATGTTTTAAAGGGGACACTATACGGTATAGATAAATCATGATAAATATACTTTATACTACTTTATATTACTTTATATTATATATATGGTCAGATGTTTTCGCAACTATGTCCAATTTTTTAAAAATTGGCTGTGTCTGAAAATGAAGGATTTAAACATTTGTTATTGCCAAGTTTCAGGTCAGTTTTCTCCTTGGGAAAATGATGATTAGATGATTCGCCAGTAAATTCAGGCTTGGCTTAGCATCAAACAGAGGACTTCACCAGCACCGCAGGGCACCGCATGGGTGAATCCGAGCCTGCAAAAACACCTTGGGATCTTGAAGTTTGACCTTACCCAGATAGTGAAAGAATTTTTTCATAGATACCTTACCCATTATAGATCATCATTATAGATGATATCTTAACATCTTAATAGATAGTGAAATAATTTTGGGGTATGGTTTTAACATCATGCTGCCCCTTTGGTATCATGGCTGGAAATCAACCCTGGACACGATAAGCTTCTCCGTAGAGGCAACCGGGTCAACCAGAGAACAGTGTCAGTATGATCTGTTTGGTGGTTACGAACATTTTTGATTTTTCCATATATTGGGAATAATCATCCTAACTGACTTTCATATTTTTCAGAGGGGTTGAAACCACCAACCAGTGATGCTTATGTAACGTATCGCAACTCAATGTATGGTAAGGAAAGGTAACGCGATGCAGTGTTGTAGGTAATGGTGTATGGAATGCAAATGCAATATAGTGTGGTGTGGCGTGATGCGATGCGATATACATGTCTGTAGCGATTTTTTCAGCTTCTGGCCCGTCAAATTCCATCTGCATCTGGCTTTCCTGGCACAAGATTGCAACTGGTTTTGTCCAAAAGTAGAGTATTGCCACCAAATGGCAGTTTTAATAGGGAAAATGGTGAGTTTCGGAGTTTTCAAAATTTCGGGGGGCACTTTTCTAAAGTCGTGTCTTAAGTTTTCCGAGGATCAGCTTTGGCGCAGTTCTGCGGGATCGCAGGCATTTTTTTCCGCAGGGATGGTTGAAACATGTTGAAAGCCCCAACAAAAAGAATGGGATAACCACTATCAGCCTATCAGCCACATGATTGGATTTCTTCAACCAAAAACTGGAGATGATATTTGATGGAGGATTGGATCATTGGGCGTCAGGTTGGTGAGTTGTAGCACTGGCAGCATATTGGCCAAATCGGCTGAAACAGGGTTTCATCAGTTTGATCCAAAACAAAACTGGCTTTGGCGGCGATACATTGAAATCAATGGGGCTCCTCCTTGACCAGCCAAGCTTCCCGGGAGCCAATTGGAACGGAATCGATCCGATCGATGGCTTTCATTCATTTTCGGGAGGTTGAAAGCCCATGATGGGTTTCGTGAAGTTTTCCTCCATTTGAAAATACACAGATTTACCATCTGGTTATTTAACATATCCATGGAAAATGGCCCATTTATAGATGATGTTCCCATTAAAACCTCCATTTATAAGGGATTTTCGATGGCTATGTTAAATAACCAGATGGTAAGTGACGTTTCATGGTTGATGATCACGGGGGGCTATCCTACCACATAGGCAATTATTATGAGTGATAAACTGGGTGCCCCCACAAACCTATGGTAAATCCATATAGAGATAGAACCAACTGATATGGGAATTTCAAGAGCCTCAAATGGCCGTCACTGTGCCATATAAATATAAGATAATATAAGGTCATATTAGAAGAATCATTAAGAATCTATAGTCAGTGCCATTTTTGGGTCATATTTGACCCAGAAAAAAACCAACAAAACCAACAGTAGTCAGTCAGTCACCAGGTCACTAGGTGATGCCCAAGGATAGCTAACCTTGACATCACTTCCAGGTCAACGCGGGTGGGCTTTGGGCGCTCCATGTCACTTGCGCCTGGGGAGCCCGGAGTCTTTCCGGAGTCGGCCTCTGGAGTTTGGTGCTAAAGATGGGGGACAGATATACCACAAAAAATGGCTATTCCAATGTGGCTAAGTGGTAAAAAAGGGTCAATATTTTTCTTGGAGCCCTGTAGTTCACATCAAAATCGCTGGTTTTCATAGATGTTCATCCCACTAAAAATGGTATAGCTGCTATTGATCCATGTCGCCATGTGGGAAAGAGGCACACTTATAAATTTCCGTTTTTTTTTCATAGATTGGACATACGCTCCAGTTACCAGATTTTGTTAATAAATGAATGTAACAATGCATGTTTCCCAAGGATTAAATGAGAACATCAAACACACCCAACTATCATATCATGTTGATTATATATATATATACATATATATATACATATATATATATATATATACATATATATATACATATATATATATATACATATATATATATACATATATATATATATGTCCCATTGAATATCCCTTTTTGTACCCCATATGATATCCCCAGTGTATCCCGCAGCCATTAAAGCCGTTTTTGACCCAAGCTTCCAGGAATCCCGACGATGCCGAAGCGCCTCCTATGAGACGAGAGGATTCCATCGATGCACCTTGGTCTGTTGGATCTAACATGATCTAAGAGTCACCAAGCACTTGAAACAAGGGGATATCGTGGAAATATGATGGGATATATATATATATGCAATATATTGGGGTCCTTGTAGGGGATTTAAGCAACCAAAATCAGGGAAACTAGGAATAACATTCTGATTTTAGGAGATATATCAAGAATACGATATGGGTCTGCCCAAAACTGGGGTATACTCAAACATCACAATTCTAGTGGAAGAAACGAGGATCATTTGGTCCAAGCGTATTGATCAGATGGCTCGTTGAACTCAGAAAGAGTTGGTGATCGCTTCTCACGCTTCTCCAGTTTTTCGGATGGCCATTGAAAGCTTCAGGTTTTTGTGAGCAGGGTCGTGCATGATTTCTGCTGGCATCATTTGAAATGCTATTAAGCAATCGGAAGATTTCAAGCTATTACGACACTGAATAGGTTGCTCAATGGTTGCATAGGTTGCAAGGCCATGGTGGGAAGAGAAAGGTCAAGATTATCACCAAACTTATATGTATTAATGTAAATCCATATATATATATATATATAAATACACATTATATATATATATAGAATATGCGGATGGGTATTGGCACCAATCATCCCTGAAACGTTGCCACGGGTTTTTCACATCCATCACCCACTTTGTTGGTTTTTTCGCCTCAGGACTACATGATGAGCTTTCAGACGCGTTTCATTGACCAGTTTTGGTCACACAGCTGGAGAGCCAATACGAACATGAAGGTGTGCCGTGGGTTGTGGTGTGAAAAAGTGCCTGGTTGATTCGTGGGACTCAACTCACCCAAAAGTATTGGGGATGACCATAATCCATTTTCACTGGGAATCCTGTTCTTAACCAGGCAGTATTTCATTTAATGACATTTTCGTTTAGCAGCCACTGCTCAGTTGACAACTCAGCGTGGCTTTCATGCCTTGGTGCTGTTCCAGGTGATGGTGCTTCTTTTGTACTACAACCAGGCCTGCATTTTGCACAGATCACCAGGCTGTGTCTTGAGAAATGCAGCTCTGCCCTTGCAATTGATCGTTTTATCGTTTTCAAGGAAGTTGTTTTTTGTTCTTCTTACTGGTGCTTAGCAGGGAATGGATGGGACTGGGGGTTGCGATGATTATTAATAGTCATTATGGTTCATTCCCGAAAATTCCCTGCGTAAAACGCACCAGTAAGTGTTTTTTTTTGTTTTCCCCCTGTAAAAACCCACGTTTTTCAGCCACAATTTGAGGCCTCGGCGGTCTGCCTGAGTATTTTGGTGGGCGGCATGGCAGTGACCCTGCGAGCCTCGCAGATCCTGCCATATTTTGTGGAGATTCGGCCGGGGGAACTCAGCGCCATGATGGCCATGATGTTCCAGTGGGATGAACTAAGTCTCAGAAAACGATATGGACATTTCTGGATATATATATATATATAATATAATATAATATATATATATTATATAATATATGTAATAATATATATATATATATAATATAGAGTATAATATGATCCAATAATCCCATGGTAGTTTCCCCGCATGATCTGCATTTCTGGTGGCTTAAAAAATACCTATGGTGTAAATCTTCCGGGGTTCCGTTTCTACAACTTGCGATTGGCGGGACACCCACCCGGGTAGGTCCCCTTTCGGAACGCCTCAAATCCAGTAGTTTGGAGAACATTTTGGTTGGAATGGCTATGTTTCATGAGGGTATTTCTCGGTATATCATGGTATATCCCATTTTTTGGTATCATCTGACAGTCACATACAATCACACACACATATATATATATAGTTATATAATCATGATAGTAATAATAATAGTAATAATAATAGTGATAATAAGAGTAATAATACGAGTAATAATAATAGTAATAATAATAGTAATAAGAAATAGTAATAATATAGTAATAATAATAGTAATAATAATATTAGTAATTAATAATAATAGTAATAATTATAGTAATAATAAATATAACCAATAATAATCAATAATAATAAATAACAATAGTAATGATAATAATGATAACAATAATAATAAATAAATAAATATATAGATATATGTATATATATATATATATAACATTATATATATGTACATATTATGTATATATATACACATGTGTATCATATTATATATAATAATACACATGTATATGTATGTAATGTATGTATATATATATATGTATATATTACAGGTACACTACGGGGTATAGGGGCGACACAAACAGGTACAGATTTGGAACAGCTTTGGTCTTTCAGTTCCCGGTCTCGGGAAGCTTTTCCTCTTGAGTCTCTTGAGGTCTGTTCTGGGAGCCTACTCCTATGCAGTTCCGGGCTCAAGCCGCCCATCCATTCACCGCAGCTAAATCGACAAGTGCCCGTTGAATCGGCTGAGGCCTGGACTACGATTTTTGGCATCGTGGCCTTCTTTGTGGTTTTGCTGTCTGATTTTTCAGCATTCAGCAAGCGACAAAAAAAAAAACCGGCAGATCGCATCAAAGTTTGATCGCGGCAGGTCTTGTTCACTTGGAGACCCAGACAGAGGGTCTTCTTGGACAAGGTTTGCATTCATCAAAAAGATCCAGTGCTCAAGAAGGAAGGGAACTCAGAGCATGGCAAGTTGGACAATGTGCAATTTTTACATCAACCACAGTTCTGGAATGTCGAAAAAAAACAGGAGATGCCTGGTCACCACCTTTTTTTCTGGCAACATTTTTTTTCCATCGATTTTTGCGGTCAATCGCTGGTCGCTTCCAGGAAGGGGTGGAGAGCATCGGTGCCTTTCTTTATCATTCCAAGACGATGCTGGTCCTCTGGGATCCCAGCTATGTCCGGACGCCGATTTCTGGTGCCACAAGACATGTAGCCTGGTAGATGGGAACTCGTATAACCGGCGAATTAATGGATGTTAATGGATGTTAATGGGGGTTTATAGACTTATAGACTATATAGACTTATATATATATAATATGGATTTTCTATCAAAAAACAATCCATTTGGGGGTACCGCTATTTATGCAAACCCCCGTATATATATAGTATCATATATAGTACAAATATCATATTCACATATCTATCATTTCTGTTAATACTCCACTATAACATTATCTGCTTGGTGGTTTGGAACATGACTTTCATTTTTCCATTCAGTTGGGAATTTCATCATCCCAACTGTTACTCAGTCCATGATTTTTCAGAGGGGTTGGCTCAACCACCAACCAGCTTATGATTAACCATTATTAACCATCATTAACCATATGATAGCCATTTATTAACAGTATATTACCTACCAAGTCATTCTGAGGCTCAACGCCTTTGGTGCGTCTTTGAGATGGCGGCCTTTGCCTGGGCTCATAGGCGGGTTTGATGGGTTTAACCAAACGTGGAATATATATAAATTTATATGGGATAGATATGGGATAGATATGGGATATACTTGGCTTTAGCCATGGGATATGATTTTGCGATATGTCAGCCACTTCAGCCAGATGCTTGGATGTTTAATCGTTGAATCTTCGAATCAAAACAACGGGTTTTTCACACGATGGCAACAACCTCCAGAAGCTGATGGATATTACCCCGTCACCAACCATGGTGGAACTGCACCCCCAGCTGTATGGGATATTCTATGGGATGTACTGGGATGATATTACCCTCTGGTTATGTCAAAATAGCTATTGAACATGGCCATAGAAATAGTGGATTTTCCCATATAAAATGGTGATTTTCCATAGCTATGTTAAATTACCAGAGGGTATCACCAACTATGTCCAATTTGGGTCTGTCTAAAAACAGGGTGGAGTTTACATGAGTTTATCCATAAAATTGCGATGATAACACCTTGGATTTTGAAGTACCCTGCTTTCAGACAACCTCATTATTTGTGTCTGAAAAAATAGGAACACCAATTCCCAATAATTAACTGGCAATGTGTAGTGTATAAACTTGGAACGCAGAAAGCTAACATTTTCCCAGTTGTGGCATCCGGAATTTTCGGACAGAGCCATTTGGAGATAGATTGTGGAATGATGCGGATATGGATATCGTTTAACATTGGTTTAACAAAATCAAACATTAGGTCATTCGGCTTAGGTCATGGGATGTCATGGGATGGGAAAGAATTGATCCATTTCAAACCATTATATCACTACCATAATATATATCTGGTTGGTGGTTTGGAACATGAATTTAATTTTCCATTTCATATATGGGATAATCCTTCCCATTGACGAACTCATATTTTTCAAGATGGTTAAAACCACCAATTATATATATATATGTATATATATGTATATATCATGGCGTCCGGGTGATTTTTTGGCAAGTTGGATGACGACCACTGGTGGTCTGGCCGGGATCCTCCAGGAACGATCTCAAGAACCGAGTTGAGATTCGTCCGGTGATTTTTGCCCCTGTGGCGGCCTGATTTTTGGGTCCGCGGACGGTGTCCTCTGTAGAATACTCCGCCAAGATGTAAAGGGTATTCCATGAACTTCAACAGATTGGACCTCTGTTTCGCTTGCATCTCACTCATCTCACGGAAAGTGTGCTGACAGATCAATGATGCTTTTTCAGCCTTGCCGCAACCGGTGAGGTATACTTTGGCCTCATGATGTCGGAGCCTCAAAGGAGGGCCAACTTGGATGAAACAAGATGAGGAAAGAAATGCAGCTTCAGCTTCCCTTTGAACTTTCCAGGCCATTTTTTTTTTGGGCCAACTTGGAACTCTTCGCTCTCAGGGCATCCCTCATCAACTGGGCGTTGATTTGCTTCTTTCCAAAGCTTGGGGCCGAGAGGGTCAAATGGGTCGTTTGATGACGGTAACCACATGTTTTGTTTGGCTGGGAAAAAGGGGGCTGTTGCTTTTTGGGCGCTTTTTTCACAAGGCAGAAGTGTTCAGATTGGATACTGTATTTCTTTCCATAGCTGCCATAGCTCATACCTCTCCCATTCCTTTTTTTTGCATAAGCAATGTCACTCATATCCCATTCGAGTAGCCAATACCGGACTCGGTCCACTGAGGGACCTGGCCTTGAGCCTCACCTTTTGGCCGGCGATCCAATCTTTCATTACCATACTTGGAGCTCATTTCCTGAGGCACCGTTTCTGGGAGGAATAGACATAATAGACATAAACAAATTGGGGATTTTAAGGGAACTTGGCAAGGTGTTGTGCCAGACGTTTTGCTAAAAAAATTGCACCGACCCTCGTGTCGTTTTTCCGATGCTCTCTGAGGGATCAGATCTCCGTCAGATCTCCGTGTTTCGAAACCCGCCGACAAACCGCTGGGTACAGGTCGTTTCATCGCGATATGACCATTCTTCGTGAACACCTGTCGGAGCTGGCGGCTCAGAGCCGGCTCTTCACAGCTGAACACAGCGGGCAAATCACCGAGACATGAGGATTTCATCGGAACTTCAATCAGATCGCAAGGATTTAGCGACTGGTGTGTTTTTTTTTGGATGAGGTTTGGGTTTTCTATGCTTCTGACTCAGAAATCTTGAATCTGCAAAATTTAAGGGTGATGTAAGACCCTGCAAATGAACCCCCGACAGTTTGATCAGGAAACTTCCCCATTTTCTTGGTAGCCTCTGATAAACATACATAGATAGCTATTGAAGATGGCCCAGTCGAAATGTCGTGGATTTACACAGCTATAACGTGGTGATTTCTCCAGTTCGTGATGTGGCTGGAAAAACCAGAGGGTGAACTCTGCAGAAACTGGATCTTCCAGCTGACCATCCGATCTGCGAACGGCAGGTTTCAGGCCAAGAAGGCGAGTTGCTATTGCTGCAGCGTCTGGATGTCCCAGCCGACACTTTTTAAGGGTGATTTCCTGGAGCCCTGCAAATGGCCAAGAAAACAATGGCATTGGAGCTGGAGCCTTTGGAGCTTTCTGAAAATAAGAGATATCATGAGATATCATGAGATATCATGAGATATCATGAGATATCATGAGATATCTCGATATTTACAGATTCCATGTGAGATCTTGAGAGTGGAGCTCTTGTGTATCCCAACATCATCACTGACGAGGTGAACCATCGTCTTCCAGAGACCGGTGAAAAAATCGCTTGCGCCTGGAGCCCAACGTCTCAGTCATACCCTCTGGTAAACATACAAAAAGCTATTCAAGATGGCCATAGAAATAGTTGATTTACCCATAAAACATGGTGATTTCTCCAGTTCGTTATGTGGCTGTTTGCCACAGGGCAAGCCTGGATGATAAATCACTGAGAGTAGAAAGCAGATCAATTGGAAGTAGATCCCACTGCCATTTCCGCTTGTAGACATTGTATACGTATCTTATTTGATTCTATTTAAGTCTGGCCCAGTCCAGTCGTGCCATTGAGGACCGGGAGGTGATTCAGGCGTGCATCGTGGACAGCTCAGTGAGAATTCTCCATCGATGACTCAGTGAAACCCTGCAGATTTTTAGTGGATAATCACTATTACTGAAAACCCTGGGAATAGTTTCACCTCAGGGAAAATATACTGGTCCCCAGTAAAATATCCATAGTTTAACTATGTTTAACTGACTATTCCCAGGGTCCCCAGGGTCTCTAGGGTCTCCAGCTTCCCCTGTTGCTCCTTCAGAGTCGTGTTTTGATTCCATGAGTGCGTTCTTCAGATGACGTGGTTTGGAAGCCTCACTGACTTTGACAGCTTCGTACAAGCAGAGCTCGGAATCCTCAGAACGGAAGAGTGCTCGCAGCAGCTTGCAACATAGGAATCGCGGAATCCCAGTTTCTGCTTCGGCTTGGAAGATTTACTCTGAAAATAAGACAACCAACCAACCAACAGCAACCAAAGTCAGTGAAACGGCCAACCAGACAAACCAGACAAAATAAATAAAGCAACCACCCAAACGAAGTCAATGGATCTTCAACCCAGGTTGGCAGGCTATTTCTGGCGATCCTTGGGCCACTTCGGATTGCCGAGCTGCCCAGTTTTTTCCAGGGATTCTTGGCGGTTAGTGTTGTACCGCTGGTGTGTTGAAGCTGATTCAACTGTCCAATTTTATGGGTATCGCAGTATCAAAGTCATACTTGAAGATCTTAGAATACAGCATTTCCAGGAGGCTCATGGAACAATTCTTGGCAGTCAACACAGGCAATTTTGTAGTTGAAGATGATCCAAATCCGCATAATTGCTGGTCTATTTCCCACTTGTGTTTGTAAAGATGCCCAAAAATCTGATAATCAAGATCATCTCCGCCCTTTCTGGTGATATCATGAAGCACAACGGGGTCCCCAAAAATAGATCGAACAGCTTGAAACAAGTCTGTGATGATGCATTTTTCCCCAAAATTTCCAAGTTGATATAGATATATAGAACGAATGGTAATTCAGAAAAATATAGGAAGTTATCTTTTGGGTTTCTATCTATTCTTTCCAAGTTATCACGAGTAATTATTCATCAATAATGCCATATAATATCCAGAAAACATCCATATAATATCGAAAAAATATCCATAAAATATCCATATAGTACCCATATCATACCCATATCATACCCGTACTCTTTGTTGCGGTACTCATCCAGTCATCCCTTTCGCCAAAAACAGTCGCAAGGCCCTACCGCTGGGTGGTTGGCTCGCAACTTCCCGTTTTTTGGGCAACTTGGCCAGCTCATGGGGGGTGCCAAAATTAATGGGTACCCTCTGGTTATGACAACATAGCGAACTGGAAAGCATTTTTAATAGCTACATCATCCTCATTTTTATCAGCCAAAATGATCAAAAGTTAATGTTCATTGGTGACACATTTGGGTCCTGCGGAAAACATGACATGATATGACATGGTTGTGGATGGTTATGGATGGTGTTGGGTGATGTTGTTAGGTTATGGGTTCCCCAACAACCAGAAATCCCTCCAGAACTCCCTGTGGAATTCCTTCAGGCCGATCGCCTGAGGCATACATGGACCTGATTGCGGAGGCGATCCCGACGCAAGATAAGCCCGGGTCCCGGGAGCACCGGGAGCACCGGGAGCACCGTGCCGCGGCCCGGCCACCGGTAAAGCCGGGTAAAGCCAGCAATGATAAACCAGCCAGATTTTGATCGTTTATACCATGGTCAAATTTGTGGATGGTTTACAAAAAAACCTGGCATAAAAAAGATGGTATAGTAAACCATCCAGAAATTTGACCATAGATAAACACTACTTTTACCATAGTGTTATTGTGAACTTCTATAACAAAAAACACGACTTTTCTGAAGTTCACCATCCAACCACTGGCATAAATACCCCCAGAACCTGGCTCCTGGCATCACCCGACCACATGTGTTTTTACCTGAAGGAGAAGACAAAAGCAGGCAAACACATAGTGTGCCAAATCGCGCTGGAGAAGCATGATTTTGTCAAAATGCTCAAGAGCATATCTTGAAATTAAGGTAATATTGCTATTAACCATCAAAATATCTTGAAGTTTTTAGCCGACATATCTTGAGGTAAAATGAACATCGGCCGGGGAAAACCTCCGTGTTGGCCGGCGGTCGTTTGTGCCCACCCAGCCATGACCCCATGACCCCATGACAGCTCTGACATCTGCCAAGCCCCATAAATAATGGTCAACGGAACTTTGGCAAAAAGGACTTACTTCAGTTACTTCAGTTATTCAGTTGCTTCAGTTACTTCAGTTACTTCAGTTACTTCAGGCTTTTAGAATCTTTTAGATTTTTATCATAAATATGACTTTAAAAACTCCCCAGATGCCATGGATTCCTTTGGTTGGTGATATTTCATGATATTTCCACGGTGAAATTCTCACCAAAAGTTGAAGCTCAGCAATAGTTCGATCGAACTTTGGGAACAAAACTTCCATTTTCCATAGGGGACCCAAAGTTGTTAAACCTCCCCATAAATAACTGGTTTTTAGTTTTTACATGTTTTTACCCCAGATTTCGGGAAGAAGTCCCAATAAGTCCCACTGCCTAGGCACCAGGCACTCCAAAAATCCAGCTGAAAGTTCCCAGCATTTTCCAGCTGAGGTGGTCGGTTTCTGCTCTGATCATCGAGGCCTTGGCGATGTGGCTCTGCGCCGCTTGGTAGCTGGTGACCCATGGATGGATTCTCCATGGGTCGCGGGTCACGTCGTTTGGTAAGTCGTTTTCCGATTACAACGATCACTGCCCACCCTTGGTGGGGCTAGGTATCATTTGTATCATGTTTTTTCAATTCATGGCTTTTTTCCGACTGGGAAAACGGGATAATACTTACCACACAAACTTGGAGAATGGAGTAATGATAAAGCCAAAGATGCCAAGGGGATTTTCCGCGGCATCGTGGGATGTGGAAGCAACGCTATTTTTTGATATTTTTTGGTGTATCTATCTTGGGCATTTGAGTGATCAAAATGGAGGACACCAACCATAAATCTAATAAATCTATAAGATTTGGATGTGAAAGGGATACAGGAAGGGATTTTGCAACCAACATGATAGAGGTTTGTCAAAACAAATGGAGGATTTCCCATGGGATTTCCAATTTCGATGGTCATGACTCAATGGCGGCGAACATGATTTTCTCCAGGAATGCAGCCTGTGTGGTTAGTGAAAGATGGGTAGCCCCCTAACACAGTAGAGATGTTGACATGTTGCGAAGTGGTGATGCTGACGTGTTTGCGAAGTGAAAAGCACCATATTTGATAGCTACATCTAGAAAAATTACCACATTTTGTGCCCTTAGTTGCGATCAAATATAGCAACTGAACATCGCTGAACTAAACCGAAGGTTTCTAGCTGGGAAAATCAACGCACTCAATGATGATTTTGCCAGCAAGCCACGTACACCATCCCATTTTCAGATTGTGAATTTTAATATATTCCATTATTAATAAATATCTCATTAATATCCCATTAAACATGGATAAACCCAGTCACCCTCCTTCCGTCATTGTCACCTTTCAGGCCAGTCCTTTGGTGGTCGCCTTTGTGATCTGGGCCGCAGGCTGAGTCAGCTGAGTGCACTGAGCAGCCGGAGTTGGTGAATTTCCCGATCTTGGGGGCTGAAGAATGGCGAAATGGTGAAAATTGTGGTGACAAATTCTGGTTGGGCCCCCTTTTTTCCCACCCCAAATTCACAGCATTCAGAAGTGGGTAAAACAATGCCAACAATCCCACCCATTTTCCTGGGAATGGTTTACACATAGCACCTATAAAAATGGTGATGACTGGGGGATGGTTTATGATTGTTTTACCCACATGATTTGACTTGTTTTGAACGTCGGCGTCCAAGGTTACCAATTTGCTTCAACGAAAGCGCGACAGCGGCCTCTGTGATTTGCTCGCCACTTGCAGCAGACCTTTGAGACCGAGCTGGGTCTACGGGGCTTCCCCGGTTTTGACTTGTTGATTTCGCCTATGATAAACCATTCCATTTTCACATCCATGGTTACTAACCATTTGTGGGTCATTTGAGTCATTTGACACATTTTACATCATCCCTTAAACAGTGATGTCCCTTATAATTTTCCGTTCCCAAAGTCATCTTCTCAGAAAAAAAAAAGCCGAGGTCTCCGCCTCAGCAGCCTTGCTCACGTGCCTTGCCTGAAATTTGGACCTCTCTTTGCGCATAGCGCATGGCCCCAGCTAGTTGGGGTGAATGGGGGACTTACCCCCAAAATAGCCAAGAAATGATGGGGGAATGCGGTTTTACATAAACCTTTAATTTTTGGGTAGTTTTCCCATCATTTTCAGACGAACCCATTTGAATCTGACAACCAGAGGATTTTCAGGATGACATTGTCCATAGATTCCATAGCCATTTGGGTTTGGTACCTCACAATAATGCGAAGAGGTCGGAATCAGAAATCCTTTTCCAATTTAATGACATGCTTTTCCAATTTGATTTTGCAATAACTTGGGATATACTCAACTCTGGTTCTCGATAGCCATTTACCAAAAAACATATTGTCAGAAAACCAAGCTACGACACACAGGGGCCCATGGTGGTAAGATCTATTACTCTCTGGCCGGTTTGTCCACAAGAAGGGTATCATTTCTCCCCATTTTTCATGGGCAACTCTTCAACTGGGCGATTTTCCAGTGATCAATGTCATTCAATGTGAACTTTTTCCGGCTTCTCCCATACCGAAAGCCACACTGAGGTTGATCCCCTTTACGTTGATGACATTCCTTTGGTTTGTCTCTCGTTTTGTTGGGGAGCCTGGGGAAATGTGCGGAAGCGCCCGTTGGGTCTTCATGCAAAAAAAAACGAGCCATGTGGCCGAGTTTTATAAAGAGCCCCGTCCCAAATATGTGTAATCTCCTACTAGACAATGGTTTCTAAGAGGTATTTAGTAGGGAAAGGAATTAGAAATGTCCAGTCAACTGTAGGCCCATTGGTACATTATAAAATGGTCATGCCGATGCCATCAGTGGCACCAGTCCTTCTTGAGTTCAGCAGTCACCATGGCTGGACCATCAAATACCTGGGTAAACTCAGCTGGCTCCTCCCTCATCCCTGCGGAACAAGACCGCGTGTGCCTGCGTTGGCATGGATTTTTTGGCTAGCAAGTGAAGAAGCAGCTAGAAGGCTAGAGCGGCTAGAAGCAATTGTCATGCACTAGCATGTGGTCACCTGTCCCCTTGTCCCCAAGTCAAACCCTGAAGGCTGTGACTTTATCGACGGCAGAACCCACCTGGGGGACCTAATGTCCCGAAGGCAAACCCCAAAGGTAGTGGATTATTAGCTAAAAACCTCACCTGGTCGGTGCAAGTGATCTTTCTTCGGTCGGGGCAAGTGAACTTCCATCCGATAAACCCTGCAGCTCTTGCTTTCAGGCATCTATTTTGGATGGAAGCCACAATTCTGTGGATGTAGCTGCCAAAAAACTTGTAGTCTCTTCAATTCCAACACCATCCCAGTCACCCTTTTTTGCGGTAATTTTCACATGTCAAAGAGAGGAACACTCAGGGGATGGTTTTAGCTGTTTTCAGGGTCCCATCGTGATCCCTTGGCGACCTCTGGCGACCTCTGGCGACCTCTGGCGACCTAGGTGATATCAACGAACCCGCTGGCCGGGGCTTTGATCTTTTTGATCGTTCTGCTGGCGCAGTTTGCAGAAATCTCACGGGCCCTTACAGCAAAAACGAACATTACAGCTGTTACACACATGATTAAACATGTCATGTATGAATGAATAAATGGATAGATAAATACAAAGATATAACAGACAGACAGCCAGACAGACAGACAGACAGACAGACAGAAATATAGATAGATAAAGTAGAAGGATTGGACTAGACTAGATCAGATTAGACGAGATTAGATCAGATTGGATCAGATTAGATAGATCAGATTAGATTAGATAGATCAGATTAGATTGGAGTAGATTAGAGTAGATTAGATAGGATCAGATTAATAAATACGATAGGATAAGATAAGATAAGACAAGACAAGATAGGAAGATAGATAGATGGATGGGTGGATGGATGGATGGATGGATGGATAGACAGACAACACGAAACATCTGCACCTAATATAGACTAATCCCTGAACAGATTCAGGAAAAAACATTAATCACTATTAATCATTATTAATCACTCTTAATTATCCATTGTCCCTATTTTCTTCATTATCAATCACTATTAATCCATATTATCCCCATGAATCTACTTTTATTCATAGAATTGGATGATGGGAAAATTTTAACCGGACAGCCCGATCAATTTGATGGTAAAAACCCATGGGTTTCCGGTTAAGATTTTCCCGAAAAAACCAATCCAGTGAGTCACCATTTGCATCTTCCCGGGGCCCACGCGCCTACGCACGCTTGGAGTGCCAGGTGTCGGCGGAGATGACGACAATGACATTCAAGCACCGACACCTGGGACACCTGGGACACCTGGGACACCTGGGACACCTGGGACACCTATAGGACACCTAAAAACAGCTGTCCCCTATGGGGTCTTGATTGGTGACATCGGGGCTATGGGAGATATGTCAGTTGCCCTGTTTTTTCTAACAGGTTGCTGTGGAAAATCACCAAGATCATTGGTCAATCATCAAACCTACTAAATTGGGCGTGCCAAGGTGGGGTCGCTTGAATTGCTTCTGTTGAGCATCTTGGTTGCAAGTAGCCTCCGGTAAACGTGGCGGAACATCCTCTATAAATGCTGTTTATAGCTGGCAAACTCATCGAACTATATGGTGGATTTTCCCTTGCCATATTTGATGACCAGAGGGTACCGATTTTTTGGTCAGTACTCTGAGGTTTTTTTGTCCACGGCGAAAGGACGCAAAACCAGATTTGGGGTCTTTGTCTCCAGGTTGGTGAACTCGTGCGGCCGGAGCACAGTAGCAGTCTTCCGAGCCGCCAGCAACACCTCTGGAGGTGGTGTGCTGGACATGTTTCGTTGTTGTCAACGGCCCAGGGGCGATCAAAAATCCCTGAAATAGATGAGCTTCCAAAGCCCAAGGTGAATGAGCCATTCCCATACCCCAGAAACCATGCCCTCACCATGCCAACTCGACTCGATAAAGTTTGGCTATCCCGGGCTCATTGCTTGTGAATCTACAGAAGAATACATTCCAATTTTAAACATGCAGAGGTTCATGAATTCATGTTGGTTGGTTTCCAGCTGGGCTGGCCTCTGCCTCCGCAAAAGCGGAGCGGTGTCAGAACCCGAGAGTTTCACATGACAGGCGTACGCGATGCATTTTTCAAAGCAGGGTGCATTTCCTGTGCATCCAATGGGGGACTTCTGGAAAATCATTTCACTGACTTTTTCATAGCTTTATAATGTCTATTTTAGCCATTTACATATGTGTCATGGTCCAAAGATGGCTTCTTTTTCCTCATAAAAGGGGATAGTCATCTCCTCATGAAAGGGCTTCAAAAAAAAATGCGGGATTCCCAATTTCATGGTGGGCTTTCTCGCCCACAAGCCATTTTTCATAGTACATCTGGGAGAAGCCCGAGAACCCCTCGAGTTTGGATGGCAGCGAGAGAGGCATCCCAAATTCAATCTGCGCAGAAGCTTCGTGGTTTGGCGACGTGACCTTTTCAGCATCCGCTGAGCGGATGAGGCGGCGCAACGTTCGATGACTCGGATCGGTGTCGGTGTCTTCTCAAAGGTTCAATGCAACGCTGAAAATGGGGAGTTTTCATAGAACGCACAGTTTTTTTTGTGAAAATATCATGGGATGTGGAACTCACAATCTGACTAATTAATCACATCTTTTTTTTGGCGATGATTGCGCCCTTATTGGGGGATTGCTGCATCAGATTTTCGGCCAAGATGTGTAGGCTTTGCAGTTCACAACGCACTCAACTTGTTGTTGGTGATGGGTCGATATTCACAAAAAAGTCGGGAAGCACATCCAGGACTCAGAGCCCCGTTTAACAAGGGCATGTCGTTGGGTGCTGCCAGATCTGCAGAAATATGGGATGAACATGGCAGGTATGATGTGGCGACAAAAAAATGATCCGCCATTATTCATGGCTTTGGTGCCTGAAAATGATCTGGAAACACCTTAAATAGCCTTAAATATCCTTAAATCAATGGGTAAATCATCGTCTTCCCCATGAATTTCATGGCCATTTGATCCCATTCCCCATGAAATTCATGGTTATTTGATGGATCCAAAAGGGATGGTTCTTGCATATGTTCAAATCACAAAAAGGTCTTGCCATGCCGAAGGGGTGATCCGGTCCCGTGCACTGAAGCGTTGGGTTGTTGGACGGCCCGAAAGCGCGGTTCGGCTCGTTTCGGGTTGGAAAAACTCAAAGGGCGCGTCGCGGAGAATGTGGGGCACCACTTTGAAGTGGCAAATGATGGTGTTTTTTTTTGCGGGAACGTGAGGTAAACATGTTGAAATCATCTTGAAATGATGGGGAAGATCATCAAATGATGGGAAGTCCAAGAGTTTTGAAAAACATTTTTGGTTTTTGTTGGAGGTCCGATTCCTGTACAAGGCCACGTGAAGCGTTCCTAACCAACTCTATGGGTTTGGCTCGAGTCAAATTCAAGGGGGCGGCTTCTGCGGCTTCGGGACCACTCGGCCACGGCCACCGGTCATCATGGTCTTTTTCGTGTACATAGGTGGTGGTCCAAGGGCCTTGGCCTTTTCATTCATGGTCTTCTTCTTGTCCATGCTGCTGCAACGCCTGTCTTACGATAGCATTGACGAGAGCATGAGCCCAGACATGGGCAGCATGGGCGGCATGGGTTTCTTCGAGGACGAGAGCATGAGCAGTTTTTACGCTCGTGAGTCACGTGAGCGTCGGAACTCTGAGCGTCGGCATCGCCGACGACGGCGAGTTCAGGTGCAAAACAGCTTCTGGAATACCCTTTTGAGCTACGTTTGTGTGGTGACACTGGTCGTGGTGCTGCTTTTTATGGCTGTGCTGCTCCTGTTTCGTTGCAGGCCCCATTTGCGACAGCGGCCGGCCGTGCGACGGGTCGAAAACCTCATCTTCCGATGGACCAATTGGATGGAGGAGTGGATGCAGGAGCTAGGGCAGAACCAAAGACAGGGAGGACGCGAACGGGTGAGCACTGAGGAGATTCGGAAGCTTCAAAGAGAAACCTTTGTGGCCGAGGAGCAACTTCAGAAATGGAGTGTCTCAAGCCTGAAGGATGAATTGAAACGACTGCAGCGGCAGGCCGAGATGCGAATGGGCTTTGCTGGTGGCAGTGAGACTCGGGAGATGCAGCAGCTCATTAAATCGGGCCTTGGAGTCGAAAAGGCTGAACTGGTCCAAGCAGTTCTCAAGGCTCGGGGAGGTGACTCTGGGATCAGTTGTGCAGTGTGCTTGTCCAACTACACCAATGGTGAGGACTTGCGAGTGCTGCCCTGCGGACACAGATTCCATTGTGACTGTGTAGACCGCTGGCTCACACAGCAAAGTAGAACCTGCCCACTCTGCAGCAAACGAGTGTGAAAAAGAATCGGCAAATAGCCAAATTGCGGACGTTGCACCATGTCTTGACATCAAACTTGGAAGTGCAGTTCAGTTGTAAGTGGATCTCAATATAACATAATATAACATAATATAACCATAGTTATAGATAGCAGGGGTTATATGATGTTATATGTATATTTACATATAATATTTCCCAACTTATGGGGGTTAACATACCAGGTTGATCGCCATGATCGAGATTTGTAACATCCACTGCACCTCCCAGTGCTGATCCAAAGTCTGCTGACTCCAGGTACTTACCTTGCTCATCGTCCTACCTTTGCTCAGGCCTTGCAATGTCATTGATGTCATTTTCAAGCAGGACTAAGCAGGACTTCCCGGAAGCTTCCAGTTTTTACAGATCCGATGACTCCAGAAGAATCCATTTTTCGTGTTTTTCACCCTGCCACGTCTTGGACCCGGACCCGACATTTTCCCAAAAACATCTCCTTTAGCGCAGTTGGAGCGCCCATCTTGATTCCTGTCTGACTTCAACAAAAACCCCTTTTTCGGATCGATGAACTGTTGACGAAACACCATGGTACTGTTTTTTTTTAAATATGGTTAGTAGGGGTAACGTTCCCCAAAATAGCCACGTATTATATGGTTACAGCGAAGGATGGTGACATTCATCTGGGCAAAATTGGCGAGATCTGTGTGAAGATTGTGAAGTTTGAATGGTTAAATCATGTTAAATCCCATTTTTGAGTTGCTTGTCTTCTTGTTTTTGATGGTTAAATCGTCATGCACATGACTCTTTTTGATCGTGAACTTCCTAATGATAATTATTACAAACTCACTATCATAACAATTCCATAGATTATGAACTCACTATCATATCACTGACGGTTTGATGCGGCTGCAATGCACGGCCGCAAGCAGCAGTGCAGTCGCAGCCAGGGTCTGTCAGGGTCACAAAGGACGAGCCAAGTCAGCAGCTTTCCGAAATTTCTGCTGACC
>Ga0126342_10004360_pt1 | contig 24062 bp, 23 predicted proteins | sample Cyp1metagenome_FD_92528 | JGI IMG/M metagenome (GOLD analysis project Ga0126342, IMG submission 92528) | Coral microbial communities from Lord Howe Island, Old Settlement Bay, Australia - Cyphastrea 1 metagenome | ecosystem: Host-associated > Invertebrates > Cnidaria > Coral ...
TGGAAACTATCAACCAATTGTCAAAAAAAACTCAGACCATCATCTGATATATGATATAACTGTCATATAACCACATGACCATTCTTCCGGGGTCGGCGGCAGGGGCGGCAGCCCTTAATATATGGTACAGTACCTCCATTTTAGGATCCTGGAATTCCCATTGACTCTACCTTATCAGCAAACTCAGTTTGGATATCAACAAAAATCCTGTTGTCTATCAACAAAAACCTGTCCAATCAAATCACCATAAGTTTTTGGGGTCATTCGTACGGGAAAATTCAAAAGAACCCACAGCACTTCGTACGGCTTCGCAACGCCGCACCTGAAGCCCAAGTTCTTGGCGCCCACCATGGTTACGGAGACCTGACGCACCTGACCGTGATGATTCCGAGAAAGGCATAGTGGCAATTTGTTGCCACACACACATGTATATATATGGCAATATTGTATATATATAGTAATGTTATGTAATATTCTATGATAACAATGTATTATATGTAATTATACGTAATAGTATATGATAGTAATTGCAATGATGATAACAACAATAATAGGATCACAACGGTCATGATGATAGCAATCATCTAGTAATCATAACAATAATAATCACATATAATCACTATATACATAGTTCAGTTCCAATCGAAGTTTGCGTCCTTGATGCTAATGTCAAGTAGTTCAGCACTTGTGACCGCGCTGAAGCGTCCCCCTTTCGGTATTTGTTGGGAGAGGTTTGCACGCTGGTCTGTTCCAGAAAGACATCGAACACATCTACCCAACGCTGTGCGTCTAAGTTCACATCCAAAATGGTAAACAAGTAGGTATCATATGTCCAGTAATAAACGCCTGCTTCAGGAAACCCTGCTTTAGTAGTGAGCTGCTGGATCTCTTCATTTTGAGGTCCTGAGGACAAAATACATGGTAATCCAAGAACAGCCAAATAATAACCGCACATTAACCCAATACTGGATCATTGTGGGTTCCCATACATGGACAAAAAGAATCATGACCCAATTTTCTAGCCAATAAAAACCCAATTATGGATTATTTGCTGATTTTCATGGATTTTCGAATCCCAATAACCATAAATAACCTATATAACAATTAGTCCTGCGGTTTGAGGAATTCCCTCCACCCATCCACTGACTGACCTCCACAGCGCTAACTGCTTTCCGTCCACCCGAGGGGCTGGATCCACCCCTGTCAGCATCAGGGCTTTTTCAAATTGGATATCTAGACCCATATTTGCATGGGGGTGCGATAACACACATGTATAATATATATATATATAATATAATATATGTATATTTATGATCGGCCCCTTCTAAATGGGAATGTAACACGGGTTATTCGTGCTTGTTTGATGACAGTTTTTAACTATTCCTGGACTACGGTGAAGTTGCGGTGGAACTTGGAGAATGCTACGCAGTCATAAGTGATCCTTTGGTTTATTTAGAATGTTGTGTTGATAGCTTCTTTTCTGGGATATCCAAATCCCATCAAGTTGTGGATGATTTCCGTGTTCCCAATGGTGATCTTCTGTTGCTACCTCAGATTTCTAGACGGTAGATGAGGGTAGTTGGTTTTTAAATATGTTTTCCAGGCATCTTTGGTTTCGTTTGGAGGGCTCCTTCTGCAAGCCTGTCACACCTTGGGCTTGGTACAGGTGCTGAAGCTCTTTATTTTGGGGACTCATCCAGGGGGTGGGGTTGTGATCATTATTTGGAGGATGAAATTAAATGATTAGGTCGGAAGATGGCCTCTGTTCAGTCTTCTCCAGCTTCCCTTTGGCTGGCTCACTCTTCTTTGCACTTGTCCTGGATGAACGGGTCCCAGCATGGACAGGAGATAGGGTTGACGCGGGGAAGCATGACAACACCAGTAGCCACTTGCACGATGTTGTTTTGGAAATTATTTCAGGATTTCCCAGCTACAAGTACAGATTAGTTCTTCGATACTTCCGTGCAAACTTCGCGGCGGAAATCTTCATCCCATCCTCGCACTACACTCATTTCTTGGATTCCCTCGGCGAAATTTTGATACCCTGCAACAAATTTCACGGGGTATGATATATTCATTCCCCCATTCTCCATCCAAATGGCAGTCCAAATAGATCAAAGTTCACCCATTCAACAACCAGTCGCACGTTCGCCGACCGGGTTTTCATGACTCGGCATGCTGCCGGTTTCCTCACTTTTGGAGCCGCCTCCTCCTTTGGAAGGTTCTCCATCCTCGGTCTGTTGATCCAACGATACCAGGAGCCATTCACGAACTCCCGAGTGGATTCTCCTACCCAAGTACTACACTTGGAATGGCTACAGCCCACTAAACCACCACTAAATACCACGAATATGTTTTTTCATCATCGAATACATTGGCTGAAACACCTCCACTCTCATCATTTTGTGTGTGTGTGGATCTTCTGGATGTTCATATGTGGTCAGCTTGTACCATTATTCATCTAGGATATCCGGCAAAACAAACCATGTTCATCCGAGATATCAACGATTCGCTCATCTCCAGCGGAAAATCAAGCGGTTTTCACCTACCACCAGTCGCTCTACCCAGATATCCCCACCAAGTGGATCCGTTCCATTCCGACTTAATTACATAATTTTTGTAGTTCTATCCACATCGCCAATCTTGAATGCCCAAAACAAAAAGCTAGCTGCTTAGTACAGATTCCCCAGTTTTGGCAAAAGATTGGTTAGTACTCAACTACCCTACGCATCCAGTTCGTCTCCCCACTCGCTTGATGGTTGAATTCCCATATGTTTGTTGATTAAACTAGTGAAACCATATTGCACACCCCTTCCAATTTGAGCTATCCATTTCCTGACCCATATGCTCAATGTATGGAATATTTACCAACATTTGCCCTAAAAATCACCCAAATGTAGGTAAATATACCATACATGGAACATATGGGTGAGTAAACCGTACAGTAGTATCTCAGAGCTCATAAATGGTTGCTCACATCTTTTATCACACAATATATCTATGAGGGTTGAGGTCGTCTTCTGAGCCTTCCGACGCCTCACATTCTGCTGTATCGAAGTAGGTCTCGTTGACGCCGGGCTCGTGCTTGGACGCCACCGGCAGCTGTGGTGCAGTGGGTGGTGCCACGAACTCCTGAAGGACATGGGCCGCCGGATCTCAACCATCAGGAACTTGGGTCCTGAAAAAATGCTGAAAACATGGGAATATAATAGGCTAGGATATCATGGGGATATAATGATGATGGGGATATACTGGAATGGAATGATATATATATATATAACCGATATGAATCGATATGATATGATGACTTCACATTGAAGCCGGAAATGTGTGGCCACAAAGATTGACAGTGAAAGGGTACATTTGGCCTTAATTTGCTGTAGTGGATGTAAGATGATGTAAGTATTTTGAAACCCTGAACTTGCAAAATGTACTCAAATATTGAAGGTGTGGTTGATGATCATTGTCTACTGACTCAACTTGCAAGATCTCATGATCTATCTTAAAGATTATATACCATCTGGTTATGACTAACATAGCCATGGAAAGATCCACCATGCTATTAATAGGTAAACCATCTATTTCTATGGGCCATCTATACCATGGCTATGTTAAATAACCAGAGGCTAATCATGTGTGAAAGACTGTGATAGAATGTGAACCTGCGTCAATTGAATCATCGTCTTTATATGCAGTTTGAGGACCACCCGGATGTGTGTGCCGTAAAGTAAGGTCTCGAAAATCAACTGTGCGCGAAACTGTGTCAAACTGTAGGTGGTGCCATGGACTGATAGTGACTATGAGTGTGCCATAGTGTGCCAATAATCAATAATCCAATACATCAAATGATGCACTGATATCGTAGTGATATGAGAACCACAAGTCCTTAGTGCGGCCATCAAATTGGTTCTCATGTGTTCTCACACATATTCACAAGAACTTCACTCATCCCATCTCTCTAACATAAAAAACACCGGGCTTACCGTTGGACCACTGTTTAGTAGGGAAAGAAACATGATAAAACCACAGATGAAACCACATTGTCTTAAATTGTCTTAAAAAGCAACAACTTTTTGTGGCAACCGGTTGATGCACTTCCTGTATTTTTCCCTCATCGACGATGATACGCAAACGGAGAAGCGCCTGAGCAGGTGGTACAGCTGGTGGTGGTGGCTTGGGAGGCTCCCAAGAAAAGACATTGAAGTGGTGGATTCAGTTCTTACTACAATATAGGTTTTGATCATCTTCAACATTCTTTGACAAGCATGTCATATATTATCTGCACACAGATTCCATTGCTATGGAATGGTACAGTATGGATATCATGGCACAATCTCAGGAAACAAATGCAAGTTCACATTATTTTGCATTATTTGGGCCCCAATTTGGCATGGCACAGTATCATTTGTACACTTCAAAAGCTTGAAAGCACCACCGCCACCACCACTATGCCAGGGGCACCCCGCATTTCGACCTTCAGGCACACCCTCAAGCAGGAGGTCACCTTCAAAGCCATACCTCCCGGACAGAAACTGGCAGATTCAACCCATGTCCATGGGAAAAAAATACCCCTATCCCATTATAATGGTTGGTTAATAGGTATCCGATTATGGATGATGATAATCACCAATACATTGGTCTACTATAACCCCTAACCGATCAATGATGGTATCTCTCATGACTCAAATGGGTCATTTTTTCCCTTCGCTCGTAGAGTACATCACTGAGGTCCAAGCGGATAGAACTCGTCCGAAGCTAATCGCACCTGACCACAGTTCCAAAAGCTTGCCAGGACCACATCGGAAGCTGGAAGAAAATCTATGGTCTTGGGATTCACTTGGGATGTCTTGGGAGTCAGTTAACAAGTCAACGGAGATGTGTCAAATATACTCAAATATTGCATGAAGCACCAATCCTCTCCCCATGATTCCAATGGCAGTTTCTGCTGTTCTGATGAACATATTCAGCATTTCAACTGGGGGGCCATGTATTTCGAGAGTTTATATGACATCCCCAATCTGATTCGTTTGGTCATCCAAGGCATGGCTACCCCACTACCGACTGTTCACCATCATCTACCCATTGGTTCCATTGGTTCCGAAACTATGGTGAACCAAAGAAATCAACACAAAGATATTATCATATCACTGAAAATTGTGGACTATATATACCCGGTTGCCCAACATCTTTCATCAACCAACTCCGAAAAACTGGAAGATCCCGTGACATTTCGCTTGGCCTCTCCCAGGAAGTCGCTCCCCACGCCACGAAACGACATGAGACCTGAGGCTCCCAGGAGTGCTGGCCCGTCTTCACCTGTTGGCTCATGGTTATCTCAATGAATAGATCTTATATGGAGATTTCCTAACATAGGGGTACCCTTAAATCATCCATTTTCATAGGATTTTCCGTTATGAACCATCCATTTTAAGGTACCCCCATTCATGGAAACCATATGAAACCATCATATGATCTTATAGCCACCCAGTTCAGGGTAGTTTTCATGCCGATCCACATCTGGTAGGTGTCTCCCTGCATCTGCCACAACCGGATCCTCCCAATCCGTCCCAGCTCCCAGACGTTCTGTGATATCTTTGAAGGTGTCGTCCTGGGGCGGGTGTCATTCACCTGAACCTTCCAACAATTGGCGCACATGGAATCCTCATCAGTTTGAATAAATCTCAGAACATCTACATATTTGGGGATGGGTCAAAACCCTGGTACCTAGTGAACCCCAAAATAGCTGGTAAATGGATGTTCATCCCACTAAAAATGTATCTATAGGTATTGACCCATACCCATTTCTGTATGATGTATGGCTTATCATCTCTCAGCTTGCTCTTGGCGTCTGAACAAAAACACTGGTTTTGTACACCTTACACATGTTTTGAGCAGAGTAAAATTGCGAGCCCAGCTCCTGATCCAGGACCTGCAAGACCATGTCACTGCCGGGTGTGTACGGATTCACCAGGTGCTCCTGCAGGGTTCCGGGGATGATTCGATGACTGGATGGCTTGATCCTAGTGAGGTGTAGTGAGTACAGGATGGGCCCCCCGTTGGATAGCGTTCAGTTGCCCAAAAAAAGTGGCTGAATTCTACGGTTTATGGTAGATATAACTTGATATAACATGATATAACTATAGTCAATGGGGGGTTATAATGGCTTATAAATAACCAACTTATCACTGGGGGGGCCCATCCTGTAGTTGTTTTTCACAAGCCAATTCATGGGACTTAGTCACGCCTCGAACATATTTTCTCAATGAATTGCGGAAATGCCTCTGTCCAAAAATGGAGATGTTCACCAGGTTTGTAGTTTTTTAAACAGGAAAGATGAACCCTTGTGGGATGTAATGGAGTTTTCACAAGCAAATCACCGAACAAACATGGACAAACCCAGATAGAATCTCAACTGGTCAACCCCAAAATTGATGTTTGACCCCTGGTTTATTGATCAAGAGAACCATTTCCACTAGCAATTTCCACCATCTTTGGGCGGATACCTCCTATGATCAAATCAACCACTTGGTTGAATCGAAGCCAACCCGTTGGAACGTTGGTTTCCCTCGTACACTCCTCATCCCAAACAGGGTCTAGAGTTTGGCGGCAAACCTGTGGCGGAAATCCATGGCTTGGGACACCCAGGAAGTTTTGGTATCGCTCTGGCTCCCCTAAGTTCCAACAAAGTCATCATGTTATATGAAGTGGATACGGTGTCAGCCAGTCACTATCAACCCTTCAAGTCATCTCCAACTGGGCTTCAGAATTGGGCTTTGACATGTTTTGACCCATGATGTAGAACTCTCACAAACATCTTCCAAACACATCTTATGTCTCTGAGTGAAGATTGACACTGACTGTAGAGTCACCTGTGTTTGAAAGGCGGGTGCTGCTTCGTCCTCGCCCAAGAAGCAAACCACATAAGGATCCGACCTCACATTCGAAGCACATGGACATTTTCCATGGAAATTCCCAAGGACATGATCTACATGTCTATATAATTCTATATATCTATATTTCTGGTGCATTCTCCACATCTATGTTAGTGAGCTATCTGAACAACGCAGCTACATAACTCTCCAAACCTTTTGACTTCCATCAAGCAACAACTGCCCAGAGATATGGGAATGCAGTCGACTACGGCTGCCCACGGCCTAGCTTCCAGAGTAATCCTGTAACCCAATTCACCCGGAATTCAAAGATCTAGCAATGGCAAACCAAGTTTTGAATAGGCAAAACATTTACACATTGTAAAATGTGCAGGTGGCCTCCCCATCGCGGCACAAGCTGAGGTTGCCACAATCCTCGTTCATCGCCACGAGGCAAGTTGGAAGCACTGTGAATTAGGACCTGGCCCAGTGCCAGGGTGCCGGATGTGCTACGTTTCAGTGAGATGGAAGTGGATGGAACCGTCAACGGTTCAGCCCCAAAGAAACTGGTGGACCATTCAGTCACTGAACGGATGAAGCATGCTGCCATGCCAAAACATGAGGCATGAATCAAGTGCACCACATTCTCTGAGGTCTGTATAATTACTGTAGTTACAAAATGCTACACATTTTGTGACACTGTAGTTTTTCTTTCTCCATTGCACACCAAACTCACTGTGTGAAGCTGTCAGAGTTTAACCACTTCACAGCACAGGATGGCACGGGATGGCATCCCGCCTTCAATCGCGTCTGACGGCTCCGCGACGGCGAAGGCATCGTGTTAGCTATTCTTTCAACCAAACCTGATAGCCAACTGGCAGCATGAAATATATTCAACAGAAATGGGTGCAACAACTAATCTCATTGAATTCATTGACAATTTTAGATAGCCAATTTTTCTTCATACGAGGATGAAATGAAGCTTAGACTGATTAAACAACCTTTGATATCCTTCCTGTTTTTCCAGTGGTGTCTGCTGCAGTGTGAGTAGCTGTTGCATGGGTCTGTTTCTTACAGCATGCCCAAGTATTTTTCAAATGGGTCATAGTTTACGGGGACACCAATGGTTTCGCGGTAGCGACATCTTGAGAAACACCAAATACTGATACTTGTCCAGCTATTCTTTGCGTGCAAGCTTGAGCAAAATGTTAACCGAAAGAGCAATTGGCAAGCACATAAGTGCCTTACATGTCTTCTACTTGATCGAGTGGTAGGAAATCCGAAATCCCATTAAAGATGTTTCTCATCATCATCACAAATTGATGGAAACCCAGTTTTGCATGGTCTCATAATCATCTACTTTCTATAGTTTTTACTGTGCAACTGAAATTCACCAGAATCCCCCGGCGGATCCCTGCGAAGCTGAGCCAGTTTGGAGCATTCCAGGATGGAACATCGATGACTGAAGTACTTTAAACATCTGTAAACATCTTTAAAGAACCACTCCAAGTTGGGATTTTATGGGATATTCATGGGGATATAATGGCTAATTTTCAAAGAGCCCCATGTAGTACAGTAATAACGACCCAACTGTAGAGGCTCTACTTACCAAGAGTATCACACGATGGGGATTTCCCATTGCCATGTGTACTTACCAGAAGGTCACCATCTTCTAGCTTTGCAAATGTGATCCCTCATCCAGAACGTTGGCTAAGTCAACTTAGCATCGGGGGCCCAGAACATGTTTAGGATAAAAAGGTGGCTATAAACGAACAATGATGGGTGCTATGGGTCAAACAATTTTTAGCTCTAAACATCTTTTACTGTATCAATTCTTATCATTATAACTGAATGTATTTGGTCAGGATCCAATCAAGGCCTGCTCCTTTCTTTATCAAGCCCTTCACCGCACTTTTCCATGACACGTCGTGCGTTTTGGTGTGGCAAAAGAACTGTTTTTAATGGACCGCCGGCCTCAGGATCCCGTGGTAAGGGGAGTCCATCGGACCGACGTTCCCAACAGCTTAAGTCGGCGCTGCACCACTTCTGCGGCGATATTTCACTGATTTTCACTGTTTGCTTGTCCCTCTGGCAATGACCATGTGGTTTTGCTTGAACAGTTGAGATATGTTGAGATGTTGTAGTGCCAAGAGATGGGAGGTTGCTACGTCAAGTCATTGGCAAAGCATCCAACATTCAGCTATTTGGTCAAAAAGGGGAGGCATGATACCAATTGACAACTGGCAACTTCACAATGCTTTTGGTTGATTTCACCATCCAAGTCTCTAGACATGAACCATGAGCATAATGTCAAATCACAACCAATTTCTTCATTCGACATTCAAACAGGTTGATTTTACTCCCAAATTTCACCGTTTTTCCCCACTTGTTTCGCTGTTTGATTCCTTGTCATGGGTGATTGGGACTGCCCGAGGTCGAGCTCGGTGAAACCTGCTTTTTTGGGTGAGCCTCACGACGTTTCGTCGGCCTGGTACTGTATCGCGGTATGGCGAAGCAAAAAATGGTGGGCTGAACGGTTGAACCATGTTGAACCCGAAGAACAGTTGGGGATCTGACAATACGTCGTACAGTGATGGGATGTGGTGAGGTTTGAACATGTCTCGACCAAACTGCTGGCGGAAACATTCAACAAGTAAAAAATAGGAAAGGGCCGCCGAAAATGGGTCTCCATTTCATGAATGCAAAGGGATTGAAGCAACAAGAGACATTAAACAATGGGAACTTTCCAGAGATGGACGTCCAACCATTTTGAATCATCAAGTGCGATACAACAAGAACCTGCACGGATTCTAAACAGCTGGTTGAGTTTGAATAGATGACACAGTTTGACTGTCTGCCAAGAGGGCGTTTGCACTAAAACAATCTAAAACATACAGTAGCCTGTTGGAACCAAGTGCAAGCTCCCTTTGTTCCGCGATCCTCCGTCAGGAGAATGTTCATCACTTGTCTCCAGCGCCACTGGAAGGATGTATCATGCACTGGCTGCACACCGCCAGACAAAGAGAAAGGCTATGAGTGGGCCTTTCCAGGCTGCGGGCATATCTGATTTCAATATCATCTCTTGCATCTGGTCGCATGTTTCAATACCTAGTTCTCTCATACTCGCTTCTATTTCATGCATGCTTTTTGGCATTTTCCTGCTCCTCCACCGTTCTTGTTTCTTCTTTCTAGTTGCCATCTCCAAGAAAGCTTCGAGAGACATGCACATTCCCTGCACATATTTGGCTTCCAACCGTGTTTTTGCCACCATCTTCTCCTGCTCCATCAAGTACAGCATATTGTCAAAGGAAAGTAAGATCTTCTCTGGCCAAGTGCCGCCGAAACTGCCAGATGAGGTAGACTGTCCATCTTGTTTTCCTTGTTCGTTCCTGCTTCGCTGAACAACGCTGGTCTCACTTGTCCTGTCACCAGAGTCCTTTGTCGTGGTCGTGTCGGGCTTGATCTTGACAGAGAAGCCCAAGTTTACATCTTTCGGAGAAATAGACATGTCTCTTTGCCAGGTTAAATCGAGCTTTGCAGAAGCTGTGTTAGGCCGATCTCGTGACAGACATTCGTATTCAATCATAGAAGCATTCTGACACAGAGCGTCCAGAAGCTCAGCATCCTGACCAAGAGAATTGCTGCTGCACATTTGGAGAAGGACCTTGGCGAGAACTTGACTCCTTGTAAGTGACCATTTTATATTCTCCAATGTTTCTTTGCCTCTTGCAGTGAAAGCTTTCCTCTCCAACTCGCTCAAAGAGGAGAATGCTGTAACATCTGGATATTGGGCCAATTGAAGCAGCACAGCTTGAAAAAGCTGACTCCCCTCAACATCTTGAGCCCTGCTCTCCCAAATTTTCTTGCCGTCTCGTGCCACATCGTTCACAATGTACTCCACATCCATACCTTTCAAGTCTCGAAACATCCATTTGGCAACTCGAGCTGCCTTCACAGCTCCGGGGTACTCTTCATAGAGCTTTTTCAACCGATCTGTTTGATCTGGCCCATGCATCTGGAGCTCTAGGTCAAAACGCTCGGGAAAGGCCACATCCACTGGCAGTCCGAAGACCTCCAAACGAATTGCTTTGTATCCCTCTTCGAATTCAACGCTCTCGATGCTCGGGTCGTGTTTGAGTACGTTACAGAAGTTTTGGAATTCCTTTGGTGATGGCCCTCCCCGTGTATTGCTTATGTGGAAGTCCAAATCCGAGAAGAACTTGTTGTGAACCTCCCGATTACAGGATCCAACCAATGAGACCTTGCAGTTGGGGAACAACTTCTCGGCATGTCCCTTGATTAGCTCCTGAATGTCATCAACCGGAAAGCGCGGCAGTGGAAGCAAGCTATCAGCAAACTTTCCAAAATCTACGCGCATGTCCCAGACTGCTGCAACGTCGATCAGGTCTTTATGTAACTCTTCATCATATGGCGGCTCAACGCTGCTAGCCTTCCTCCCCAAGCTCCCAATGCTGCAATGCCCTGCAGCTTGCCCCCTCCAAAATGGCACCATGGGAACCACGAACATATTACCCTCAGGCGAGAAGGCACACATCGCAAGGGCTGCAGCTCCCCAAAACAGCACAGGCCTACGGTGCGCTGAACGACGAAAGGCCGCCATGCTGGCTCAGTTGACAAGTGGGGCAATAGATTGAAAACAAATTCTGAATGTTCACATGGACCAAAATCGTGGATTCCATTTCGGAGACTATCCCCTACATTTCATTTTGGGCAAAACCCTGCGCAGGAAAAGGTCGTTTCTGAACCCCTGACAGTTTGCATGTTTGATCCACACTGGTCTTCTTGATCTTAAAGGCTGTCCATCACAGTGCTCGTGGCGCGGAGTGTGCCCTCAACACCGCGCATCTTGCAGGACAACATGTTTTTCATCAACATGCCAAAATGGATATCCCAACTCAGCCAATCCACCGTCCAAAAAAGTAGGGAACTGACAGCGCCTCCAGTTGGAAGATGTTTAGAAGCTGCTCCCTGGGCCATGCAGGTGGTGTTTTGCAGATTCAACGCCCAGGTTACTCAGCCAGAATGCCAGTTACTAGATGTTACCAGAGGGATTATACCTCCAATTCCAAGCAACATTGGCATGATAGCAGGAGTTACAGTTATCTATGATAAAGTAGGTATCCCTGAAAGTTCACCTTCAAAATGCCTCCGTCTTGCTTGTGCGCGTGCAAAGCTACACTAGAGATTTGCAAGGGATCACTGGAAACGCATGCATGGCTTTGATTCTTCCAGTGCAGGGACATGGTTTCACTTGCTGGAAGATCCATGCTTCTTATGCAAGGTTCTCAATAAGCTGCAAAAATCCTTGGGGTACGTTTCAATGAGTGGCAGTGGTCAAATTACCAAAGCTAGACAAATCCGGAAACAAGTTCTTTCAGCAAAGTACCGTGTTTGACAAGTCTCAAACTCCGAGGCCTGTTCACCAAAAGTCAAGGTCCTGTTCGTGCCTTTTCACCTGCTTCTCGTGCAACCATCTAGCTATGGGCCCTTATTTGAGTGCTCCAAAAGTCTAAGAACCAACCAACATCTGAATATCCAAGGGCAAACGCAAGTTTGACCCCTGGCCACCTACTGGGTTTATTCCCTTTATTCCCTTTTTTGTTGGTTCGCAGTCCCCCTGTTTCAATGGCCATTTCAGGTACCTAAACTGGGGGTACTGTGCCATATAAAGCCATATTTTGGGGGGTATATCCCCTTGCATAGCCCTTACTAAGGGTCTATATATGGTAGGTACCTCCAAGTTAGGTTCCTGAAATGGCCACTGACTGTTTATGTATTTGTCAAAAAATCTATCCCCATTTTGAGTGAAACACAATTCAGAAAACCAGGAAAGAACAGCATTGGAATTGGCCATGGTTCATCCCATCATGGAATTCCAAGCATAGTGGGTACCCTCTGGTCATGTCAAAATAGCTATTGATTATTTGGCCATAGAAATTTAGTGAGTTTTCCCATCAAAAATGGTGGATCTTTCCATAGTTTTTTGTATGTTTACCAGTGGCATCCAGTCAAGTCGAAAGTCCCGAAAATGGATGAATTCCAACCATCCCCCAAGTGGTGAATCGAGCTTCGAGCTATCATTCGTAGTATAGCAATCTCCAAAAAGATAGAACAGTAAAATCCTAAGAAAATAGTGAATACCTACCCTCTGGTAAACTCATATAACTATGGAACATCACCATTTTTAATGGGTAAATCAACTATAAGTGACCCTTTTCAATAGCTATGTCAAATTACCAGATGGTACTTGTCTTGACTTTTCGCTTTATTTGTGGCTTACTATCTCCCGATTTTCTCAAGTTTTTCTTCGCCCGTGGTGCGCCTCTGGCTGTCCAGGTGTGAGCCTGAAACAAACAACGCTTGTGCATCGGGCACCTTTGGTGGGGTGCAACAAAAATGGGCAGATGGAGCAACAGGGTATAGGGTAAACAATGACCCAAAATGGTGCTTGAACGAAGTAAGACACCAGCACCTTGGAGATGAGGCAGCTGGAGGTAACAACAATGGATATGGCGACTTCAAAACTGGGTACCCATGACCAACAAAACTACCCTCTGGTAAACTAACATAGCTATGGAAAATCACCATTTTTGGTGGGTAAATCCACTATAAATGGCCATGTTCAATAGCTATGTTAAATTACCAGAGGGTATACAGCCATTTCTATGGCCCAAGGCATGCAATGGTGGACCACCTGGACCGGTGGACGGTCCAACTTCAAAAGCCTTCCTTCGCCTGTCATGTATTGATAGAGCTGGCACCAGAAATGAACAAACATGCTGCCTTGTTATCCCCAAATATCCCAAACACAAAATGGGCAACCCACATTGTATATATATATATAATAATATATATATATATTATTATATATATATATGTATATTTGTATTATCTTCTGGCATTGGGATGATGGACGATGCATGTCCACCATTGATCAAATAAACTATAAACGTTCAAACGTGATGATGCTGCGGTCCTCAACTCGGGGCCAATCCTTTCCACTTTGATAAATCTTCAAGTGGGATGATGGATACCATGGTAGCTGGTTGCTGATTTCAACCCAAGAAATAGTGGTCAATTTGGATCATGGAGGCCTTTGGAAACCACCAGCTAGGCAGCACAGGATTTCAAACCACAAGAACTCAGGCATTTCACGGCAAAAACCGCCTTATCGGCCTTGCGACGTAGGGGACCTCAAGATGCACAGGCAATGCACAGGCAATGCATAGGCAATGCATAGGCAATGCACAGGCAATGCATAGGCAATGCATAGGCAATGCATAGGCAATGCATAGGCAAACACATGCAACAAATGGGTGTTTCCATAAATGGGGGTACCTCCATAAATGGATGGTGTATTTTATAATGGACAATCCCTCTAAAATGGATGATTTGGAGGTCCCTCCCATTTTAGGAAACCTCCACATGGCTCCTGACGGATATATTTTCGTAGTCTGCATACTGAGGATGGCACTCGTCACTGGCACATCCTAGTCAAAAGGCTGAGGCTTTCAGGTCTTGGGGATCTCAGCTGCAGTAGCTTTTGAGACAAACTTCAGGAAAATAGGACACATATAGATGAAGTACAAGGGCTATGTATGGGATAGATGAGCTAGTGATGTTGAGAATGGTCACAACTTCTGGTCATCTGTTTTCACACGTATTGTGATCTGCCTTGAAGTGTGGATAGCGACACTGACATATCTTATGATTTGAGGTAACCCCTTTCTCCCTGAGGTCAAATCAGCCAAAGATTTACTCCAATGAAACTTGCTAACCCCTTCCCCTGAACAAACATGTACAACACCCAAGACACCCTGGTTTTGTATCTTTGATCTCATCATTCAAGGGCTCCGCAAAATGCCATGTTCTCAAACGTGATAGGCAAATGGACTCAGTCACCAAGACTGTGATGTTGGTAATTGGAACACGCAGTGATACAGTACCTAGTGACTCAGTGACAACTGACCAGCTGAACAAACAAAAATTGGTTTGAATTTCATGGTTTTATACTTTATATTGAACTTAAATATAACCCTGAAATCGAACATGAAAAGCCAACGCGAAGCTCACGGGTGATGTTCAACACCTTATGTACAAGTGTAAAGCCGCAATACGATCAATAGGCATCCGAGCTGATCATGTTGGCTACACAGGTCGGACATCTTGACAAATCTGCATCTGTGCCCAAAAGCCAATGAACAAGATTTGGATAGATTTGGTGTCCCAAAACTGGATGGCTCAGTACTTCTCATCACCTGCATTCCTGGCATTTCCTGTTTCTCTCGTCTTTTCCAATTTGAACCCTAAACCCACCGCCCACCGTGCCATTGATTTTCCAAGTACCTCTGAGAGGAGTCGGTCGATCACCAGAGATAAATTCTCCGTGTGCTGACCTGAGATATGCTGGTGAAAACAGTGTGGCTATGGGTCCAAAGTTCAGACACGGGGAAGGAACCAAAGATATTGGTCATGAACATGTCAGCATGTTAGTTGTTAGTTACAAGATTCCCAGGTCCGACCAGGATACGACCTAAGAAGAGTGGCAAGACGGATTTAACACATGCTGATTCTGTTGATGAGACATGTCCATGGCTGTTTTGGATCAATAATTGCATGTGAATCCTTACAGATTTCCAGCAACCTGGGGAAATTGGGATCTTGACATCCGACATGGCAGCTTTCCTGGTCATTGTTACTGCTCTCGGCAAAATGCTCCGAAGCTTTGGGATGTTTTGAGGGTTTAGGCAGGTGCCTGAAGAATCGGCAACTGGTCAGGGGCCCAACATGCATGACAAGGGCCTGATGAAGAGGTGAGGAGACATGCCACTTGAAAGGATAATGATCTCTTTCGGTTTTATGGTGGTCCATACCATGTTGATTTCCAAATGGTGATGAAGATCCATATTGTGGAAGAAACTTTACATGCCACCACCAGTGGTTCAATGCCAACCATCAGAAATTGGTGTCCAGAAACCATATGACCAGTCAAATCCAGCCAATCTTGGTTCAGCCTTTGTTTCAGGCCGCTGGCTCATGTCCGCCCTGGACGTCGTGCCGAGGGACGTCGTTTTACTCTACTTCTCTCAGTCGAAGGGCTTGGGGAAGGAGCAGCCTGGGAGCTGAATCAATGGGAAATCAACGCGCCTTTGTAATGTTTGGATATGTTTGGGAAATTTTTGAGTGATGTCGAATCCATCTCAATGTGTTTGGTTGCCAAAAAAAGTCGCCTTGGCATACAATCTTCTCGATTGCCCGCTGGTTCATTCAACTCTTAGCGAAATCACTTTCAGTTCTTGGCTGGTTACATCATCCAACTGCTTGATGATTTGTATCCCAAGCATATGGTATGGGCATCGGCCAAAATTGGCAAACCAACAGCTACACTACTGGGAGCCAAACCGGCAGGAGCTCCTGGTGGCAGAAGATGTGGCATTTATGATCCAATTTATATGGCCTCCTATCATTATCTATGATACGAAGTGATTTATCAATTTTGATAATTTATGATTATGATATTTGTGTTTATATACTGTATTTTCTCGCAACACAAATCTGAACATGTCAAGAAAGGTGTTTGGCATCGCATCACCATCTCCTCAGTATGACTATGCTTAGGAAGATTTGAAGGTTGACTCCGCTGGCCAACGTGTCTACCACTAGTTCTGAAGCAGCATTGGGCGCTCCAATATAGACGCCAGAAAGCTTGAAATCTGTTGGGTGTTCCATGATTTCTTTGTGCCAAGACGCATATCACAGCTATGGCTCTAGGAATGAGCTGGGCTGAGCTTAAGAGCAAGATGGATGAACTTCGTGATTTTCTTGCTTTAAACTTACACAAAGCGATTCATAACTTCTTTACCCGCTAAAAAACCGATACCCAACATGGCAATCCAACATGGCCATGAAAAACCTGCATTTTGATCATTTTGCAATAGGTATATATATAATATATATAATATATATAATATATATAATATATATAATATATACACACATGCAAATATATATATACTACCCAGAGATGCCAGACAGTCCTCATCAATGTGGGCCTCATGTCTATGGAAGTAGTTCAAGAACTCGTCGTACTCGATCATGCCATCACCATTGGTATCAGCCTCCAGCTGTGCAAGAAGTTTACCCAGGAAAACTTCGGGTTTTACCCATTTCAAGTTGGGAAACAATCTCCAAACGTCAATTCTGGCAGATATTCTTGGTCCCTTCTCTTACTACAGCACCACTTATGCTGAGATCGTTTGACGTCCTTGTAGTCTGGCCAGTTTGGAGGCCTAAAAGAAACTATTTTAATATATAATTATAGTAGCCCCCGAAAAAGATATATAGAATATCGTAGAATATCCTACGAGTACCTATAAATCTGTATAAATAAAACATATGAAAAACTCCATATAGATCTGTTTGGTTACTTTGATTTATATCCTGGTCTATATGATTCTGTATATCTTGATTCCCAGATTGCATCATGAAATCTCTTGGGACGGGCTGGCCTCTTTGATCAGCTCCTTGGCGTCGGTTCCTTCGAAGTGTTCACCCAGGATGCCTTGCAAATCTTCGGCCTCGGGCGCGGTGATGTTTTTCATGCCAGTTAAGTGAGCCATGGAAGTACCTGGGAATTTGTCATGAATCGATTTATGTACCCTCGGGTAAACTAACATAACTATGGAAAATCACCATCTTAATGGGAAAATCAACTATAAATGGCCATTTTCAATAATTAGCTATTTTGACATAACCAGAGGGTAATTCTGACATGAAAATTCATGGCAAATCTGAGGACTATTGGAACCTGGGAAAGCTGGGGAATATCCATGGGCCATGTTTCATGCCTGGTTGGTGGTATACCTACCCCTCTGAAAAATATGACTTCGTCAGTGGGGATGATGAACTTCCCAATATGATGGGAAAAATCAAAAATATTCCAAACCACCAACCAGATGATGTTTCTTTTTCTTCTATTCCTACTCGATGTTTGATTCTTGTCATGGGAATCCCATGCCGCCTGTGGAGCAACCAACTCCACCTCCCAAGTCCTCCCAAGAAACATAAAAACATGTGATTTTTACAATCAACCCAACCTTTTCAAAAAGGGGATCTAAATCAAACACATTAGGGGTTTCCAGTTGATTTGCAGTTGGATCTGACTGGGAAATCGTAACCATTAACTTGGGTGAAATGATGTGACATGCCCACATGTAACTACCAGCCGAGGCCACAGTGATGCGACCGCAGTTGTCCACGTCGAATTTCCGGAAGGTCCGCCGCAGCACGTCCTGTTGGGGTGAAATTCATCTTGGGCCTTATATGGTGGTTTCCTGAAATGAGGCTACCCCTAAATCATCCATTTTTTCTAGGGATTTTCCACTATAAACTATAAACCAACAATTTTTGAATACCCCATTTATGAAAACACCACCATATACCACCATGTCTTTGTTTGCGAACAAATAGGATGCTTATCCTTTGAAGCCCCTGATTTTGGGCCGGAAAATCACACAGAAAACAAACATCAAGATATAGCCAACTGAAATACAATCGAACAGTTCCGCCATATCTGGGGATACTTACCCTATGTTACCCTCTAAAAAACCCAGCAGTTTTTGGTGACATGGTGACATCAGACTTCAGATCTGTCAGATGGTCAGCGTCCTCGTGGACTTTGATACGGCCCTGGCCAGGAGTGGAGACTCAAATGATGGGCTTTTGATGAAATACAAGTTCATACTATAATGAAATATGTGATTAAACTGCCAAAATTTAGTTCATACTATAAGACAATATATATTATAAGATAATAATTATGTGATATAAGATCATATAAGATAATATATATATATATAATATTAAAACCTGATCAATTTTGGTGGTCGAGGTCGAGGCGGTCCTCAATTTCAGGTATGCACCCAATTAAACTAATTAAACGTATGTACTTATTTTTTGCGCACAGAAAGGCTTGCTTTTCCTTTTCGCTTCCACTCTTCATAAAGAGCAATCTGTACTGTGCATGTCTGTTTCTAAGTCTTTTGAAAGTATTCTTTTTAGCTGAAAGCAGTAAGCTGTCACGCTCCAAAACGCAGGCAGAACCAGCACTTCACTCCCAACACGTTCATTGGATTTTCCACCAGATAACTTTGCGTACGACGTATGGCTTAGGATTGACGCAGGGATTCAAGCAAACACAGTGCAGAGTTATACAAGTGTAGAATAGAATAGAATACAATTCCAATAGAATACCTATTCTTTTTCATATTCCAAGCGCACCATTTTTCCTGTTATGTATAATTCCACCATCAAACACCATCAACACAATCCCGTTGCGAAGACCTGATGCGACTGGATGTTTTGACAGCGAATCTGTGGTCCCTCCTGAAGGGCAGCCGCCAGAAACTCGCTGTACGCAATGACGTCATCGTGGTCCGTGTCCATGCTGTTGAACATCGCCTGCCGAAATCCAACATGGCGAGCTGGGAAAATCAAAGGAACACCGAACTAGGTGTGTCATGGGTTGTGTCATCGGACACAATGGGGGGTCAAGATTATCCAAAGGGTACAATGTGGGGCCGCCAAGATAGCTAAGTTGGTTTATAACTCCAATAACTATGGTTTATGGTACTTACAACTATAGTTAATCGGGTTTATAAGCCAACTTATAACTGGGGGGGCCCCACATTGTAGCTGTATGGATATGTATGGATCAGAAACGGTCAAACCTACCATTTGGAGATGATTTCACTCCCATTTCTGGCGATGTTAGGGATGGTCCCTGGCCCTTCAGTCTTGACCCCTTCCCATTCAAATGTGTGGTAAACCATTTAAATGGGATTGTCTGATCCAGTGGCTTATCATCATTTTCCCCATAATGCTGTAGATTTGGGGGTCCCCCACTTTCGGACACACCCAAAACATATTAACTTGGTTATATACTGTATTAACCATTATATAATATATCATATATTCCATTATATCCCCAACTTTTAAATATCAAATATATACATATATATATATATATATCACACATTAAATCCCAATTTGTAATGGTTATAGTACACGTTCCTTTATATCCCCATGAATATTCCATGAAATCTCAATTTCTAGTCGTTTTTTATCACCATTGACCAGGCACTTTCGCGCCTCAGCTTCCATGGAGTCAATGTGGTAATACTTCTCCAAGATCTCTTTCATCTGAGTGGAGGAGGAAATGCATGGCATGGTTGAATGGAAATGGATGGAAATGGATGGAAATGGATGGACTGGAATTTAATAGATCATCATAGATCATCGCCATTTTTAATAGCTAGATCTGGATATGGGTCAAAATTAGGTACCCCAAAATTATGGATGGTCAATACTAAACTAGACTAACATCTGTGGTCCCCTAGGTCTTCCATTTTGACCCACATCCATCTTTTAACTAAATGGACCGTTTTCCACGGCTGCGCTAAATTTCCGGAGGGTACAAGGTGAGGCCTCGTAGATAGCTACTGTAAGTTGTCTTACAACTCGCTTAACTTGGGTGGACCGGAAATATCGCTATATTTAATGGGTTCACAAACCAACTTGGGGGGCCTCACCCTGTATGTCCTGGGGGATTTGCTTCCGAACATGTGAAGGAATCCTTTGAACGCGTTCACAAAGTCCTTCCTAAGATGTCTTGAATTCACCGAACAACATGAATTACCAGAAAAGCCAAGAGCATGGCATCTTTCAAAAGATGGATACATAACCTTTCAAACCTGCAAGGGCCTGAAACAGAAGCCACCGCTTATTACATGCGGTAGATACTTCAGCCATCTCTCGTCTGTGATAATATACTGTGTAGATAAATCAGCCATCATCTCACATCTCGATACATCTTTCATGTTCTTTAAATGACATTTATACCATTTATATACATTAATTCTCATTGACTGGGTAGCTTCTTTTTTGGATTCAGCCATCACCTTGTAGGTCCATTCCAATGTCAGTTGCCATGGCAGCCTCACCTGGAGATGGGTGATGGTCCCCGTATTTTGCGTGTCAAAAGCCAGGAATTCGTTGCGCAGCTGTGCTCGATCCTTCGCCGTCATGGCACGTCATTGGCTGGGAAGCTTGAGAGGAAACCCCAGGGGTTGACCATTGAAACATGGAAGGTCTAACCTGGTCCAAAGTAAATATCATTAAACTGGTTGGTGGTTGACCTACCCCTCTTAAAAATAGCAGTCAGTTGGGCTGATTCTTCCCAATATATGGAACAATTAAAAATGTTCAAAACCACCAACCAGTTAAATATCATTAAACATTCAATTCATCCTGCTTGGAGTGTACTGTTTCAGCAGGAGAGAACTGTGTCTTGGCAACTCGGGACTCTTTGGGGTGCTCAAACTTGACAGAACTAGACATGGAAGGGGCAGATCAGGGCATTTCGGTGCGAACATTGAGTCCCAAAATCAGGTGCTCACTGCTTGCTCATCTTTTTTCAATATATGTCCCCATTTTGCATTAACATAGCCCTTATCTCCTTATCATGAGGGGTATGTCCCCATCAATTTCGCCACACCTTTCGCCCTTTCGCTTCCCACCTCCGCATTCAGCGACCAAGCCATCATGGACAGCACCGCGCGACGAAAGGCGGTGGCCTTCGAAAACTTTCGCAGGCTCAACTTGATGTCGTCGTCCAGGGCGGGCGACTGCACCAGTGCAGATGCAAAAAAAAGGCCCCTGGTTTGCTTGGAAAAAGTTGACCAATAAATTCAAGAAACAGTCAACAAGTGAACTGAAACGGCCAACCGTTTCAGCAATTCCAAGTACTGGCTATAGTTTCATTGTTGCATGTTTGTTGGAATCACTTGGTTGCTTACTGCTGTTTACAAGTATTTGATATATATATATACACCCAACACATCCCAACACGAAGAAATGGTTGTTTGTAGTCACTGGCTGGTTGGCTGGTTGGTTCACCCTTTCTCCACGTCCTCGTCCCATCCCATCCTGCCTCGTTTTTGGTCCCTAGGCTCTTCACCCAAGGGTGCTCAAGCGCGCCTGCAAAGGTGGAAGCTGGCAATGGGCGGGATTTTGGAATCGCCTGGTTACCAGCGAAATGCTAAAAGGATCTTATAGGATCTTCATCCTGCCCTTAATTTCCTGAATATGGCATAGGTTTTGACTCATCCCCAATGTTCACCATTCCCGTGGGGATTTTGGAGAATTTTATGTTGCCTGTTGCCTCAGATTCACCTGATCAGTTTCGTGGAACGTGGATGGGCGAACACGATCAGGATCGCGTCTTCGAAGGAACTGAGGAACTTCAAACACTAGCGGCTAGCGAGTCAAGATATGTCAAGATACTCACTTGAAGACAGCATCAATCAATACATCAACATCGATTCTTCACAGCTGCAACGCCTAGACAGCCTGCATTTTCCAGCTTGAGCTGCTTACAATATATCTATCCATACCCATATGGGGGTGTCCTAAAATAGGGCTACCCCTAAATCATCAATTTTCCATGGGAATTTTCCATGGTTTTCCCATGGAGAAACCATCCAGCTATTGGGGTACCCCCCCATTTATGGACACCTCCATGGGGAAAAGCCACCGCCTTGAGCGTCTAGTCTGTCATTGGGATTCACCACCAGCAAAGCCTCCATGGAGCAAAGAGGACTTCTACGAGTCCACGAGACTCGTAATGGGTGGATGTGGGTCGTTGAAACATGTTGAACCGATATTTAGACTACGTATCATGCAAAATCATGCGGATAGATTGGTGGATAGATGTTGATCGTTCTACAGTAAATCATGCTAAATCAGACCTACTCATCAAAGATAGAACATTGATTTGTACATTAAAGCAGCATAAGCCAGCCATCAGCAGGATTTGACTGTTTCGACCAAAAAAAATTCAAAGATCCAATCAACCAAAACGGCCAACATAATTTGCATTCTGAATTCAACACGATTCAACACGTAGGCCAGTTGCTATCAATTCAAATAGATTTTGAAAAAAAAAACGTGCCAAGCCCGGTATGTACGCAAGTCTGGTAAAGGTTATCTGTGTACCCTGAGGCCCATGGGTAGCGCTCCCGATCCCTTGGTTGGACAATCAACAGCACACGCACACACGTTTTTCTCTAAGACTCCAAAGAATGGAAAGTCCTGCAACTAAACTTCAGCCAAGGCTTGAACATCCAGGGAAAAACCATTGAAAGCCAGCCTGCTGGGACCGAAAAAAAGGCGGAAGCCGCGCCTTCACAAAGTCCTGCGCGTTCTCCGAAAGTCGTTTGAATTTGGAGGACCAATGGACTTTCCCCGCCCTGGCGATGCGATGCTCTGGTGGAGCGTTCTTGGGTCAACATGGCCCTAAAGGTAGCAACAATGAGAGGGGAAAAATAGACCTCAGTTCATCTCAGTTCACACTAAAGGACACTCAAAACCATATATAAACTATACTTCCAAGTTAGCCAGATTGCAGGTTGCAAATCCTCTCCCAGAGGCCCCAAAACCCCTGCCTAATCTTTGCCAGCACTTCTTTGTCGGGCCCATGGAAGGGCGGACTCCTTGGGGCCCGTCCCAGAAAATCACAGAAAATCCATAAATGGAGGGTTTCATAAATGGGGGTACTCCCAATTTAAGGATGGTTTATAGTGGAGAATCTCATGAAAATGGATGATTTGGGGGTACCCCTCTAGGAAAGCTCCAAATCCCACTCTGCGTTTTTTTCCCCATGGGTCAACGTTGACCTTGGGCGATGCGGCACCAAAAAAACGATACGAAGCAGTCATTTGGGCCCCCGCGGTCTGGATGGTCTAGAAATCTATGTTTACAATACTTTTGAATATTTTGAGAGTTCTTCTTGCACTTGTTAGTCACTTGTTCCATATCTTTTCACCGTATTTCAGTCATCCGAATTCTCTGAGGCCGCAGACCCGGTGAGGAGCATGTAGCTGATAACGCCCAAGGACCATAGGTCCGCTTTCAAGGTGTAGGAGTTCCCAAGGACCTTGGGCTGATAACAGCTAATAGCATGCCAGGGCAGTTCCCAACCTATGGGAGATCGATATTCACCCCGCTTCGCGTGGGGTAGCCGCCCACACCGCAGGTTTATTTCGGTCCGTGAGAGGGGCTAAGGGTGGTTTTCCCCCGTGGGGGCTCTTCAAGCTAAGAAGTTTCAATAAGAAA
>Ga0126342_10004361_pt1 | contig 24061 bp, 20 predicted proteins | sample Cyp1metagenome_FD_92528 | JGI IMG/M metagenome (GOLD analysis project Ga0126342, IMG submission 92528) | Coral microbial communities from Lord Howe Island, Old Settlement Bay, Australia - Cyphastrea 1 metagenome | ecosystem: Host-associated > Invertebrates > Cnidaria > Coral ...
CTACTACTACTACTACTACTACTGCTACTGCTACTGCTACTGCTACTGCTACTGCTACTGCTACTGCTACTGCTACTGCTACTACTACTACTACTACCACCACCACCACTACTATCTACTGCTGCTACTACCACTACTACTACTGCTACTGCTGCTGCTGCTGCTGCTGCTACTGCTACTGCTACTGCTACTCCTGCTGCTCCTGCTGCTCCTGCTGCTGCTGCTGCTACTACTACTACCTACTACCTACTACCTACTACCTACTACCTACTACCTACTACCTCCTCTTCCTCTCTTCCTCTCTTCCTCTTCCTCTTCGTCTTCCTTTTCGTCTTCGTCTTCGTCTTCTTCTTCTTCTTCTTCTGCTTCTTCTTCTTCTGCTTCTTCTGCTTCTTCTTCTTCTTCTCTTCCTCTTATCCTATCTTGTGCTTCTCTGTCGGGCTTCCACGTAGCGTGCGCATCAACCTCCATTGGGGCAACCTCTCTCCGCTTCTGCCCTCTGTCCCCTTCCATGCAGTGGCCTGCTGCCAAATTGGAGGCTTATACATAGTACCTGGCGCTACTTTGCTGGGGTCAGTACTGATTTGGTATACTGTCAATAGGATGCTGCGGCAAGCACTTGCTACACAAGCTGCCTCCGTTTTAAGGCTCTGTCTTCGTCTCCCCTTCTTCTTCTTCTTCTTCTTCTTCTTCTCCTTCGCCTCTTCTGCTTCTCTCTCCGGCATCCACCTAAAGTGCACAATAAACTCCCTTGGGGCCACCTAGCCACTCAGCAGCCACTCTCAGAGAATGAACGTCAATGAACAGCAAATGAATCGAAACAAACTAGCGCTCTCAGAACATTGCAAATCAGGTTTGCCAATCACGAACAGTTTTCTTGCGATGTTTTCGTATTGCTTCTGAGCATATGGATCAGTCTGGCTCAGTCTGGCTCAGTCATGCCCAGTCACTGGAAATGGAGTAAGGGACACGGCAGCTTCCTCCAAGCACCCGGCTCTAGACGCGAGCATAAGAATGCGCGTCTCATCTCAAGAAGCACCTTTGGCTGCGTGAAACACAAAGAAAGGTCCAAAGGCCACAACGATTCCAAAGCATTCCAAAGCTCAAGATCAATACTCCAAGCAATCGCTAGAACAGATCCCTTCCAGAACCTTCCTGAGATCCGATGTAAGATCCTGTAATCCCCAAACACCAAGACCTCTGGCAACCAAAGCAGAAGCGCAACTGGCACAACTCCCTGCCAGTTCTTTTCCCGCTCTGCTGCTCTCGGTTCAGCAGCCTTGGCACAAAGTCAAATCCTTCCGTGCCAATCCTGTGGAAGCCCCTTTGTCTCGGGAAACTGCTCTTGACCCAACAGCTGTATGGTGCGAGATTCAGATGCACACGGCAGAAATCAGTAGAAATCAAGGCAACATGTCAAACCGCAGCTTTTGAAAGAAAATGTACCTTGGAAACGAACCCTTCGTTCTTCAACTTCACAAGGGCCACATCAGGTGGCTCAGGACGACATCGGGACCTGCAGCTTTTGAAAGGCATGAAAGGCGACAGGCAAAGATAGGAAGGACATGAGAGGAATAAACGTGGATAAAACAACTATGTACAGTACAGTACATACAAAAGAACAATATAGTCCTTACATAAGTTATGAAGTGATGTTGATCCAAGTTATCCTACCTTCATCATTTGACTCAACAGTCAGTGGAATGCATAGCATGACCAAGCCGCCCACAGTGGCACCGTGCTGTAGGATTCAAAGATCTTACTGGCCTGCAAGCATGGTAAGTTCTCAGACCGGGTTTACAGCCGGCAAGAATCCGACAAGATGCATAAATGTCGCGGATCTCTGCGCCCACAGAATTTCACGCAAACCGAACATATTGAACAGGCCTCTTCCCTGTCAATGGGCGATGAACCTGGTTGATGTCTCTTGAATACGCTCTGTCATTCTGTAGATTTTTAAAGAAAAACATCAGAAAACTATTGAAAATCATAAAACTACTGATTGAATCAGACCTTCAGGTAATCCGCCGACCCGAGGGAACAAGGGGGAGCGCGTCTGAGAAGCAATACCAAATGGGCAAGAAAGAGGGCGCGACGACGGAAGAACAACGGAAGCCACGTGCCGGAGGCTTGAAGGTTGCAATTTGGAGCTATTTTCTTGTCAATTCGGAAAGCCGTCTGTCGAAGGAGCTCGTCCGGCCTTCCTTCGCATGGTGTTTGGAACTGGCGAGTTCACGGTTGAAAGAGGGTGCCACGACGGATGACAAACGGAAGCAACGATCCGGGAGCTTGAAGGCTGCAAAGCTAGTTTCTGTTAGAAAGCAACGTTGGGCCGGGGCAATTGCCAGCCGAAGGCCCCGTCGTCCTCTAGTTTCGTGGTGCGACAGTGCTGCGAGGCCAAGGTTTTGGAGGCTTGCAAGTTGGAAATTGAAGCTAGAGATCCTAGTCGCGTCAAAAAGCGACGTTAGGCACTGGCAGCCATTTGTCCTTGTGTTCCATTGTGTTTCGGTGCTGCGAGGCCAAGGTTTTGGAGGCTTGCAAGTTGGAAATTAGGCTAGAGATCCTAGTCGCGTCAGAAAGCGACGTTAGGCACTGGCAGCCGTCTGTCCTTGTGTTCCATGAGGCCAAGGTTTTGGAGGCTTGCAAGTTGGAAATTGAAGCTATAGAGATCCTAGTCGCGTCAGAAAGCGACGTTAGGCACTGGCAGCCGTCTGTCCTTGTGCTCCATGGTGTTTCGGTGCTGCGAGGCCAAGGTCTTGGAGGCTTGCAACCTGGAATTTGGAGCTATAGGTTCTAGTCACGTCAAAAGCGACGTTAGGCACTGGCAGCCGTCTGTCGAAGGCCCCGTCCGTCCTTAGTTCCATGGTATTTCGGTGCTGCGAGGCCAAGGTTTTGGAGGCTTGCAAGCTGGAATTTGGAGCTAGATTCTAGCCGCGTCAGAAAGCGACGTTGACACTGGCAGCCGTCTGTCGAAGGCCTCGTCCGTCCTTTAGTTCCACGGTGTTTCAGTGCTGCGAGGCCAAGGTTTTGGGGACCTATAGGTTCACGTCAAAAAGCGACGTGTTTCGGTGCTGCGAGGCCAAGGTTTTGAGGACTTGCAAGTTAGAATTTGGAGCTAGATTCTAGTTGCGTCAGAAAGCGACGTTAGGCACTGGCAGCTGTCTGTCGAAAGGCCCCGTCCGTCCTTTAGTTCCATGGTCTTTCGGTGCTGCGAGGCCAAGGTTTTGGAGTCGTGCAATGGGCCGAGCACAGTGGTATTCAGCCATTTGGACCATGACTCGCGTGTGACCCAGGGGTTGGCGGCAGGAGCGGTAGCCCCTTAATCCGGGTGCCGGCCACGGAGCCCGTGTCCTTGCCGGAGGCCTTCGGTGGTAACCGAAGGTTATAGGCGCTGCGCCCCCTGCCGCCGACCCACCCCGTGTCGACTCCCCCCCGACTGAAGGACCTGTAATTTACGGTTTTTTTTGCTTGCGGTGTTAAAAATCATCGTAAAAATAGGCCAACATAGGCCCAACATAGGCCCAACATGGTGCCAAGATTGCTTGGCCGGCGCCCGGCTGTCAGGCGTAAGCCTTTAAATATTTCTTCCAGCTGAGTGGCTGGCTCAGACCCTTCTCACTGGAAAATTGCATGGCCACAGCCTCAAACTGTTTTCTCTAGGAGCCCAACGGAGGCAATGCGACGAGATACAGTTAAGTTACATATGGCTAGATACAGATACAGTTCATGTCCAATGTAGAATTCAAAGGCCAGTACAGTGCAATGTCGACGGCCGCCAAGATGATCCCGCATACGCAGCCTTTGCAGTCGAAAAAATGGTGTGCGCAGCTGCGCAACTATTAAATCTTAGAATTGGTAAGCTTCTAAGCAGTTCTAAAACCAGTTCACTTCAATAAACATGTAAAAGCCCCAAACGGTGTTGCGAATGCAGCACCACAAACACTGCAGCGTCGCAGGCCATCTTGCAATGGTGCTGTACAAGCCTTAGCAAAGTGCAAAATCTTTAGGGGGAACAAAATCGAATCAGCAGATTTGATGATTGGAGAAAAAAAAGAAATAAAACGAAAACATCAGAATCCGGGGAAAACAAAAATACACGGGAACCTGAATAAGGTAGAGAAAGCGCCTGGCCAACAGGGGACAGAAGAATTGAAGAAGAGCCCTTTTGAGCATCATATTCGCAGACCCCCCCCGGCAACATCCAAAAATCATCCTTGCTTTGGCCCCAGCCATCATGATTCACGCTAGGTGCTGAAACTGAGAAAGATACAACTGCACGCAAGGCAGCTATCAGCATTTCAAGCTCAAGTGCTTCGCCAGGAGGAGGCCTAGGCAGCACAATAGGAGCGATCGCTCCATGTTACTCTTGATCAGTCTCAGAGCTCAGCAAATCAGTCAGCGAACAATTTTGACAAATCTATACCACAGTAGCCATTCTAATTAAATTAATAAGATAGTGCCAATTGCTACGATGCAATACATTAAGCTGAATGTCTCAAACAGATTCAAACAGTGGGAACCTAACTATCACCATCTGCAAGACTCTTGGAAGCCAGCGGAAGCTGCAATTGCCTCTGTAGAACACGAACCATAGGGTCGAGCCTTTGTTCATCAAGAAAAGACGTTGGACAGCTCAAACATGCGACCATCATGTAGTGCAACGTGATCCGCAAACCCAGGCAGACTTTTGCTCGAACCCTAAGCGGTTCTGCCAGTGTCAACTGACGAGTCTTTGGGAATGTCCCGCATTAACTAACTTCTTTAACTTCTTGGCCTCAATTGGCCTCAGTTTGGACACGTTTTCTATGAGCGGCTGAAGGCACATTGTCCTTCCTTTTTCCGCTTTAGATCACTTCACAAATCAGTTCTTGCCTTTTCTCCTTCTGCTTCTTCTAATGCTGCTTTCCGCCTAACGTATTCTTCAACGGGAATAGTCTCAGTGACTGTCCAGCGGCCTGGTATAAGGGATCCCTTGCATTTGATGGGATCACCTGCACGGGCATGTGGATGACAAAGGACATCTTTCTCCCAATCCATCTCATGGTCAACGTTTTCCAGATACCATTTGAGATCTTTGCAGCCCAGCTCATCTCTCAGTATATTGTAGTTGGCGATCACTTTGTCCATGCCAGTCAGCTTCATTGAAACGGCTTCAGGTTTCATTTTGTAGAAGTACTCAAGGTGGTCCTTGCAGACAGAGCTTAAGACCTGTAACTCTCAAAATCTCTGAACTTGAGGCCAAAGGGAAGGGGACGAAAGCTAGTTTGGCAATGAGGTTGTGCAAGCATGGGTAGTTCCACTACTTCGCTCATTGAAATGTCTATGTGCGATGCAGCTTTCCACGATATTCCCTGCCACCACGCAATCCAAGTGCCGCAAGGCGATAACCAGGAAACGATTGACATGGTTGTATCGTGGTTTTGCTTCCTACAAGCAAGATGCATGTTTGCATATCAAATTCTAAATGATGCAACCTGGCACACGCGCGAAAATGTGTCCTACTACTTGTGTTGTGCAGCAAAATGTTACAAGCAGAAAAGGATTATATGGTTCTAGCATGATTGTATCCTTAGTGACCATTTTACTCTTTGAGCGTCGTACCTACAATGTCACATGCTGAAATATGCACGTCAAGCTTGTCGACAATCAACTTGTGCTGTACATCAAAATGATATATAGCCAGCAAAAGGCTGACAGGTTGCATCACGGAAAGAGGCTTCTTGCAACCGCCATGAGAAAAAACATGTGGAGAGGGAACGTGCCTGAATGTTTGAGACGGATTGGAAGCATAATCTCTCCATGGTTGTATCGTAGTCTTATGTAGTCTTGCTGCTTATATCAGCAATGTGAATGCTTACGTGGCACATCCCAAATTTCAATTGCTGCAAGCCTAAGTATGCGCAAATTTCCACTACTACATAACTGTATCAAAATGATGCAACCAGGAAAAGGCTTACATGGTTCCATTGAATCATGACACTACGATGTTATAAGCAGAAATATGCACGTCATGTTTGTCGACAACGTGTGTTGTGCATCAAAATGGTATAACTGTATAACTAGGAAAGGGTTTGTATGGTTGCCTCATGGTTTCGTTTTTGGTCAGCACCCTGAATGTTTAGGCATCAGACCCAAAATGCCGCATGCAGAAACATGCATATAAAATGCATATAACCTTTCCCCACAAACGCTGGTATGTAAAAATGATTAAAAATGATATAACCAGGATAGGGCTTAGATGGTGATATCATGGTTTTGCTTCCGGTGAGCAAGAGGACTGTTTGCGTATCACATTCCAAAGGCTGCAACCAGAAATACGCGCGAAAATGTGTCCTACGTACCCAGTCGGATGCACGTAGCGAGGTTTGAGCCCGCACGGGGGGTGGGTTAGTTCGACCTGATTAATCTGAACCTCAGGGCCCCAAAACCAGTTCGACCTGCAACATCGGGGCACTGTATCCAGTCTGCCCCCAAATTCATTGCTAAAGCAAATCCAACTCCAGCTAGCAAGCTAGTTTTCGTGAAAAGCAGCAGGGACTGAGAGTGTTTTGTCAATCCCTCGCAAGTGTTGCTACCGCGAATATTTTGTTCACTGAACCCATTTATAACTGCATGCTTTGCGTTGTATGACAGGGCTAGTGCCCGCTTTGGATGGCGAGAAGCGTGATTTGGTGAGTGCGTGAGAGTGCCTTTGGAACTTGCACCACTGGATGCTATGGGCAGACCTGGGGTGACACAGAGTGGCTTTGGGTGGTACTATTGCTCTTGGAACTGTGTGGATGCTGCCGTGATACCCAAGATGGGAGGTAGGGTGATGAATGCTGCTGGAAATAACGCTGTTTGATTCCCTGTGTAACGCTGTTTTTTCCCGGACCGGTCCTGCGCCCAAAGCTCTGCTAGCCGCTTGTAGTTGTGCACAACCGTGTTGACGTCAACATCATATGGCCTCCAGGGCTGCAGGGTATTGAAAGAGCATTCTGATAGCTCGTGAAGACAATGGTCAAACTGTGCAGAGGTATGTTCTTGGCTCCAAGTCTGTAAAATACATTTACCAAAGGAAAATAGGGCCCGCTCAGAGTGTATGATACACTTTTAAATTTCAGGAAATTTACTATATGTTCATATCTGTCTTGTTGTATGTGTATATATATATATATAATTATTTAATGTTATTTATATATTTTGTATACCTAGACACTACATCATCTACATCGCTGAATCTGTATAAGGGATTGAAATTACTTGAGGTTACTGCGACGGGAGAAGCGCCCCCTACTTCATTTTCCATTCCAATACATGTTTTGATCACCGGCTGGCCTTTTTTCCCAACGACGCACTTGTTGTTGACACTTTCTACATCTTCAATCTTTATCGTCTTTTGGGGAAGCCCCACCTCGTTTTGAACCTAAATCTGGGAAAACAAGAGGAAAATACTTCCACCCAAAGACTACTGTCGGCAGGTAAAAGCAGTTGCCCAGTGGTTTTGCATGTATCCTATAATATCATGAATCATATATTTTCAAACACTACGTGTCTTAAGCATTTGCCTGTGACTGGGATCTCGGAAAAGATGTCCAACTCGAGAGCAAGGAACTATCTCAATGCGACCACCACAGCGCCAAACCTGTTCAAGGAAGAAGTGTTCGATCTGAGAATGGGAGAACTTTAACATATAGTGAAAGTGCGTTAAAGTGAAACATCTGGAATGCGCGTATTTCCAATGTTTGGAGTCTGTCAAAACGTGCCTTCATGGTCAGCTCCATGTGGTCACCTCTGCGGCAAGCAAGATGGCTAAACTTCTTGGCTAAGGTGCAACATGTTGCCACATGCAGACAAATCCGAACTCCTTAAAAAGAAGCATGATGAGTCAATGATGAGTGATTCAACATGATTCAACTATGAAAGAAATCAGGGTGGGACAAGAAGAAATGAGCGGTGGAGTCGTGGCACATCGTGGCACATCGTGGCACATTGCAATCATTACAACATATTACAACCAACAGCGCTCAGCAAGGCTCGGCCAAGCTCAGCCAAGCACCTCCCCACTCTCTCATCCCCTCATCAAAGAGTCCAAGCTGTTGGAACCAGTCCTTCCGCATTGCAAAAATGCCACCTGATGTTCCTGACAAAGTCTGACAAAGCAGAGCAAAAATCAGAGAGCAATGGTGTCAAAGCTGGTCGAAGTCCAGGCAAGTAAAACAGCTGAAACCTTCAATTATCTTCAAAGAATCTTCAGACAAAAAGAAGCGTCCAAGAGTTAAAAATGTTCACAGCATGTTGGCCAAGAACTTCGCCTGGACTCGGATACGGTTCCGGAACATCATTTCGAATCAAACCACCAGGATTCCTTGGCGCAGCTCTCGGCGCAAAAGCCCAGGTCATGTGGAGATTTGTGAAGGCAGAGCCTTTCCCTCTGTCATGACTACACCGTTACATCATGTCACCTCTACCATCAGCAACCTACGTGTACTTCCTATGGACCTGAGATGACCTGAGAAGGGCAATTTGACAACTTCTTCAATCGGCCAACCTTGGCAGTTTGTCACTATCAGCTCTTTTATGAATGCTGGTGGCATCTAAAGCCACTTCTCCTGCATAGGGAATCAAACCCTCACAATTCGAAAACATAAGGACTGTGTTACTGTGTTTCCATGTGTTTCCTATCGTTTCCTATCTTTCAGAGCGAGACTCGTGTAGACTAGATTAAAGTTCCACTCGTACCGCCAATGTCCAGGAGACATAGGATAGTATTGATGCCAATTTTCTTGTGGAATCTGATCCAGCACTGGCATTGCCAACACTTTCGGATTCACCACTACCCGGTGAAGAATATGCTGCAGCCAGTGCTTGTTGGGAATAACATGTGCTTCAAGGAAAACGATCACAGGTGCAGTTGCCATCTCGACTCCTTTCATTTTTGCACGCATCAAACCCTGTCTCTCATTAAAAGCAAAAACCCTCACTTTGGGCGACAGAGCTTTCAACTCCGCTTCTTTGGAGTCTTGGTTCCCATCGGATATCCAAATGTACTCGTTCACCAACTCATCTGGTGTAAAATGCAAAATTGCCTTCATGGTGCCTTCCATATGCACCCACTTCTCAGCAAGCCAAGGGATAATGATGGAAACTGTATGGTTAGAGAAGTCTTTCCTGCCAAGGCGCAGCTTGTTCATACCCAATCAGTGTGTGCTCATGTATTTCTTCAAAAGTGTGTTTTCTGTTGTTGCCGTTCTTTAGTCTTTGGCTGCCAAGTACATTACTAGTGAAATTGTAGTCAACTTGAGTAATTAGTCAACTTAGCTGGTCGCATGGGGCATATGCATGGGTATAGTATGGTATAGTATTGTATGCTCAATTGTAGAATGCGTTCACCCTTCAATTTGATTCAATTTGCACTCGCATGTTGAAATAAAATGCTGCACCGCACCTCTTGTATTTGCGACACCCCGCTGGACGAGTATCCGGCGGGTATGGAAAACCTTTGCTCATGTCTCTTTCCGCGCAGCAAACCACGCACCATGTGCACAAGGACCAGGCGGGTATTGTAAAACGCATCGCCTGAAAGTGAGCACCAGTGAGCACCACACTTCTTGAATCAACAGATATCAACAGTAGACAACTGAGAAGACAACTTGTGACAAATGCTGAAGCTGCTGAACCTGTCATAACCTGTCCTTGTCTGACGGCAAAGATTCCGAGCTTGAGAACCCAGCCTGTTTGGTGATTTGCTCGAGGCATTCAGAGAGTTTGGGTTGTGGGGTTCTCTTTGACCCTGTCAATGGCTGCATCCAGGCAAGCGCATTAGATGAAACTGGAAGTTCGCATATGGTATGCTGAGTATGCTGCTGCTAAGATACACGGCTTGACAACAAACTGCTTTGAAGATTGGCAAAGAGAACTTTGGCTCTGGCCCCTTCAACGCTTCCTGTTGGACCGTGGCTATAGAGCGCAGCTTGGAGAACAGAAGGACTTTATCAATCCTGTGGGGCCCTTGCCGTCATTCACAACATGCTGTCTAAACAAGAAAAAAAAGAGGAACATAATAAAGATGAATAAAGATTAATAAAGCATCATAAAGCTGTCTGCTCACTCTGCTCACAAGACCTTCCATGTCCCACGTGGAACGCACAAGCAATCCTGCGCGTGCAGGGAGAAGAGCAAGCTGTTTCGCGCTGAATGGCGCTGAAAATGCTGAACGCATCTGGTAGGAACAATCCGAATAATCCGAGCTAACACAGCTGCCATCAGCTGCCATCAGCTGCCATCAGCTGCCATCAGCTGCCTCAGCTTCTCGTAGGAACAAAGCACAAGCTTCGAAGGTGGACAGCCGACCTCCGCACGAGCAAAGCACTGAAGACACTTCTCCGTTGCAGTGCTTTGCCATTTGCGGCATTTGCGGCATTCGAACGGGAAACACCAGAAAACATTGCAAACATGCTGCAGCATGCTGCACTGCTGTGCATTGCCTGCCTTTACCTGCCCCTGGCTTGAGAGCATCAATGAGCGGAGAGTGAAAACTCTCCACTGCAGCATCATCTAGCCTTTCAGTGCGACCACGCATCCAGGAAAGCAAAACCGCTAAACATTCCAACATCTCAGGTTTCTGTACAATGCAATAGTCATCCCGATCCTGATACGAGGCAAAGGGTCCCTTTGGCCCATGGCGCTTCTTCTATCTGCAAGCTCTCGCTCCAAAGCTCGCACCTGAGAAAGCAAAAGTTCGTTCTTTTGTATCCTTTGAACTTTGATCCTTTCTCATCCTGCTACTTCGAAAAATTTGCAAGTTGACAGTTGACATCTGCAGCACAGTGCCTCCTACAATTACAATCTTAGGAATCTAACGTTCTCTGCCATGACATGGTCACTCTCACGGCACCTGATCCCAAGATCCATCAAGGACCAACCTGCCGCGACCATAACTTTTGAATAATGCCCACACCAGCGCGTACAACATCATACAACCATACACCAACGTCATCCTACACTAAGGTCATACAAAGTCATACAATGTTCCACGACTCTTCCTCTAAAACCAGTCAGACCGACAAAGTCAGAATGGGGCTCCCGCTGCCAGTGCCAACACTCTCTGAGGGAATGACCTCGAAGAGTACACAAGCAAGCATTGCACACTCGGGTGTTGTTGTTTTTTATCTTGAACACGAGTAGGCAAGGCTCAGGAGTCAGGAGGTTGGGCTTTGAGGATTTCTTCATGGCACCAGCTTAAGTTGCGGTTTTTTGGTTGACTTTTGTGCAAGTGTATTTCTTCATGGTAACTTTGTATGTGCATCTGATGCTGAAGATCAGTTTGCCAGAAAAGGGTACCTGTACAATCACCTTAAACGCTCAACAAACGAGAGTGTAGCCAAAGTCAAAACAGACTGGTGACATGTGTCCTGGCTGGAGGGCCTAGAAACAACCTGGAATAGGGCAAAATGGAGAGATGCAATCCCGATTCTCGAGAAATTGTTCTAAGGAATGGTCTATGATGTCTATGTAAAAAGCCACCAAGTACTGCAACAGGAACCCCTCCAAGGCATATGTTGTGTGCAAGAAGAGCGCAAGAAAACTGGCGCAGGGATTTTCATGATCAATTGTTGCAACCATGTGCAAACTAGCACCTAAAGTATCCTAAAGTTACCTAATCACCTAATCCCCAGAGCTGGGGGCACGCGTCGGTGATACATAGCTTTGGATACGACCATCACATGTGGTTTTTACGCACTTTCTCTTCGTCGCTCTCGGCTCAGCCCTTGCCGGGGCTTGGCACTGGCAGGAGGGGCCCCCAATTTGCTTGCTGTTGATCTTGGTCAGAAAAGGCAGGTGCGCACGCCAGATGTGGTTTTTGCAATCAAAACCGGCCGCTATCAGAAAAGATGGTTCGGCAGGTATCAAACTGGCCAATTGATTACTGTATCACCATCTTTAGTGCTTAGATAGTAAATGTCCTTTTATTGCACGGTTTAAATTGATCTTAATTGAGCATCATGATGTTCTCTTTTTTTCCTGGATGTCACTAGTATTTGGGGGTTGCAGCGGGCGGGCACCCTTTAAATAGAAACGGAAAGTGAACATAGTGAGCCGCCATGTGGTCTCCATCATGGCCATGTCTCCGAACAAAGTGCATCAAAGTGGGCATACTCAGTGACTCAGTGATACAAGAGTGATGCAGAACCTTGTGTTGTTTAGAAATGTTTAGAATCCGAGCGCAACCACTTTGCGCTTGGCAACCTGCTACTAGCTAACCCTAAGAACCTAGCTAGAATTTCAGAAAGACTGAGTAAGACTGTGGGAAATGTTGCCTTTGAGAATTACCCTTCAAAAGTTTGAAAAAAACTTGCAGTTTGGACGCTTTGTCCTTGGGAGCCGTTTTTTGGATGACCCCGGCTTCAAAACGTTTGCATTTGGGAAGCTGATGTTTGGACTTTGGACACACCTTTAGAACCTCAGACTTTTCCTTGGGAACCTAGTTCTGGAACCGCCTTTGGAACCTGGAGCACCCGAATTTGCTGCAGCTCTCCATGACCTTTACGCGCAGTGGTTGCGGCCAGTGATGGTCTCTGATTTCTCTTATTGTACAGCTTCGGCCTGTATTGTTCCAGGGGTCGAGGGCGGGCAGCCGTCTTGAGTGGACGGATTTCATTAGTTGACCTCTCAGAGTCGGTGGAAAAAAGATGAAAAAGATTCAAAAAGTCAAAAGTACTCATTATTCCATATTGCTCCCATGTCATTTAAGTCATTTCTATTCATTTCTATTCATTTCTTGTGTTTTCGAGGTCATAGCCAAGTTGCCAGCTGCCAGCTTGGCTTCTACAATGACACCCTGCGATCTGCGGTGTACTGCATTGATCATGGTATAATGCCATGTAATGCCCGTCGACCAAACTTGATTAGAATCCTTCCGAAGGCCCAGAGGGTGAGTTCTCAGGCTCAAAACCTGTGTCGAATAATTCAGCTAGTTTTCTTTCAGACAACTTACATTCTAATGCATGAGAACCCAGGCGGGAACAATAAAGTCTAAAGCACATGTTCACATTCCGACTGGCGGACTGAGTTGCAAGCTTGATCTTCGGACAACCAATCCTTCAACCTCCTGTGAAGGGGAGCAAAAACTGACAAAAGAAAATATCAAAGCCAATATGGAAATACCTCACACACCGTTTGAAACTTCAATTCAACACATCTCTTGAAGCCATATCTATAGTATAGATTAATATCGAAACCGAGAAACAGTTCCAATGTAAATGTTTAGTTTAGATTGATACTACACATTAATCATCAATCGATACTGAATACTGAATACTCTTGAGCATGAATTATGATTCCTTTGAGATTTTTTTGGCGCAAACGCGTATTATTTTCGAACACAAAGGCATCCGATGTACAACTTGGTTGTTTATTGTGGTTAACCATGGTTAACTGATAAAATGATGAAGGGAAGAAATGATTGGGATATGGAATTACTGTATGATCTTTCTTATTATTCTGTCTTCCACCACCTTGACTCCCTCTGTCCTGCTGCCATCACCCGGAAGCAAAAGCCTCGTCCCACTGTCGGAAAGGACCTTGTCAAGAATGTCCTCGTGTTCTTGCACCTCGTGAGCGGAGCAAATAAGTCGAATTGGATCGAATGAAATTGGAAAATCAACGAAGACAATGGGAATGCAATGGGGAATTGATCGGAATTGTACGAGTGCACAAGTAGTGACTGTAGGGCAATTTTGTTCAAGAGCTTCCTACACAAACTTGGTGGAGACTGTGCCTGCGCTTCTGAAAAATGCATTGCCTATTCGTGCCTATTCCACCTATTCTTCTGCACAGCATGGACTGCCCTCTACCGTACATGCTTACGTATATAGAAACAAGTGCAACCCACACCTACCATCACCTCATCTCAGAGTCTGAGAAGCAGGCACCGAAAACAAGAAACTCTCCCCCAAGCACAGAGGCCTGGCATTGCGAATGCACATGATCCAAAGAGTTCCTTCCTGATGTCATGTTGAACATGTTGCTTGTTCATGATCATTCATGATCATTCATGCAAACATGCAAAGTCGGCAAGAGGCTTGAGTTCAAACCATGACAGAATTGCGAGAAGCTTTCCACTACTGCTGGAGCGCATAAATTCCAGTGGATGACACAATAGTGCCTCAACTGCATCTGTCAAAGGGTGCTTAAAGAATGCCTTCTCAGACTGTTCATGAGCGCTCCTACTCCAAATTCTACACAAAACTGAGGACAGATCCCACTGCACCGGCCCACATGTCAAAGCAGCCTCCAACGGGATCAGACATCAGCAACATCTACAACACCAGCATTCAATCGGTCAAGGACCTGTGTCCGAGCCTGCTCTCTCATCTGAGCGCACACACAATCTTCCTGCGAGAGACAAAACAGGTTAAACAGTGACAACACCTGATGACAAAACCTGCAGTGACAACAGATGGGGCCCGCTGACAGGGGGCCAGGGCTGCCCAGCCTCTAGAAGCCAACAGTAGCGGCATTGTCCTATTTCTTTGCTGGCCTCACGCAGTGATCTCATTGCATTCCGAAATGATGTTGTGCATCCTGAAGCAAAACTCCAGAGCACTTCACAGTATATACGATATGTATCGATATGTGGCATCTTCGAGATGTCTTTTTGCCCAATTTAGTTTCTACAAGTGACAAGATTCAACAAGATGTTCAATAAAGCTTTGCAGAGGTCAGCCTGGATCGTGTGCCCAAGAGCGTGCCGAGCAACAGAAAGAAAGGGATCCTGGGACAGAAGAAACGGAGGGAAGATAGCAGCATGCCGATAATTTCAAGAGTCTCCATAGAACCGGCTTTGGATGCAAGTATGATGGCATCAATATAATATCATGCAAGTATCATACAATATGATATTATATCATATTATATCATATAATATGACATTATAGTGTGTATATATACATACCGTATATATACATATTATATAACTTGCTATTACTTTGTTTATCTACATGTTTAACAATGTTTGCTTTTAATGAATATAAAATCTACATATTTATATAATCAATTAGTATAATCATATTACCATTATGCTATGCCATGTTGGTGCCTGGCTTCCTCACTCATCTGCTGTCTAGGTGTGCATGCGCCGTTTCTTCTCGCAGCGAACCAATGCGGGGTTGCACTGGTAGCTGACTTCTAAAAGCGTGTCAGCTTGACAGCTGGAGTGGCAAAGCCGTCATGCTCTGCAGCCTTTGCCACAGATTCACACTGGTTCTGTTTAACAGAGCGGATGGTGAAACGTTCACACATATCTCATATCTCACACATATTTCACACCTTAGCAGACTCAGCGCTTTCAGGCCAGAAGTCAATCTTCTTTGCCTTGCACTAGATGTTCAGGGGGCTGGCCAGGGCAACGCAACAGGAGCGAACCAGGAGTGAACTTTGGAACTAAGTCAGAACTCTTCGGAGTTTGCCAGTAGTCATTCCAGCTCTCACGTTGACCAGTGACCGGATTGCGCATCCTTCCATTTGGCACATGCCGGTCAGGTAGGAGCGGAGGCAAATCTGGCGTCAACAGGCTTTGTGGCCTGGGCTGTTGTGCAGCATCCAGCCGCACGTAGTGGGAATCCCAGCGAGGATGCCGCATGTAAAAGCGGCGAAGCTCTGGTTCTGATTGTACCCTGGAGAACATATGTTTCTGTCTTGGCATTAGAGCCTTGTTTAGGATGGAGCTGTCTAGGCAATTCCAGCGGTCATTCCAAAGAGGCCGCCAAGCATTTCTCTTTTGCCTAGTCGACTGAAGCAAGCCATTGGCATCTTTTTTCGAGAACTTAGGACCAGCTTCTACAGCATCGTCGGTGGTGGCATAGGGCTTGAAGACAGGGTTGTTGCTTGCGCGCAGCCATCTATCATATTGCTTTTGGCTTACCCGTCCTGTGGCTGCCACATCGACATTGGCCCACTCTTCCTCGAACTTCTCAGCTGTTGGCCTGTGACCAAGAAAGTAGCGATAAACCTCCAAAAACTCCTCTTTGTCCAGAAAGCCACTTTGATCAAGGTCAAAAAGGGCAAAAATCAGATCAGCTTTCCGGCTGCTGGCACCGGTCTTGCGAAGTACTCGCAAAAAGGAGCTAAATTCATCAAACGAGAGCTCGCCACTTCCGTTCTGTGCAGCTTTCCGCATACAGAAATCCACTGCCTGTGTGACATTGATTTCAGCGCGGCTGTATGCAGCGTTGGTCTTGGTTCGTTTTGGAGCAATGACAGCCTTCAGGATCTCCTGAAACTCATCACACATAAGTTCCTCTCGAGTGACCGTTCCACTGCGGTCACGGTCCATGCGGTGCCACAGCCTCTCAGCCCATTCCCGATGCTTCTGTCCATCTGCATCATCTGCATCTGGCAAATCGAAGAATGGCTGCTTTTCCGACAACGGGGTCACTGCTCGGGCCTGCATCTACGGGCAACGAGAACAGGTTGATCAGCAGTGTGAAACCACACTTGAGATGATCTGAAAAGAATTGTCTGAAATAGAATTCACTATTAGCTTTTGAACTTTTGTAAGGGATATGAAGAGTTCGGTTGACACATGCTGAATACCTTCGGCAGAGACCGACGCAGCACAACTCAAAGTGTTCAAATGTCATCAAATGTCCAAATCGTCCTTTGGAGCTGGAAAAATGTTGGAGATGAAGGAGCCACCGGCGTCCTCCGACCCCAGGATTCTGCCAGACGAAGACTGGTACACTGTCCACAGATGTCCACAGATGTCCACAGTGTACACATCTCAAGTCTGTCTCAAGTATTGTCAAGTCGTCAAGTTGTCCTTTTATAGTTCCTTTTTACTCTTCCGTCCTGCATGTCCGAGATTGCCTGGTCAATACCTCAGTAAAGGTGTCGTGATTTTCGCCAAGTTCCGTCCTGGGGTGGCTAATTAAAAGATTATTAAAAGCAGACAGCTCTCCCAGAGTTGAAACTTGGGCTCTGTCGCATCTGGTATTGCGACACTTTGTCCAGCTTCCATTCCTGCACACAGGGCATGCAAGCAGAAGTCAAAATCGAATGAACACAACATACTAGTAGAGACCGTACTGTCTCCTTCGTTGAAAGGCTCTTTCGACCCACAAACCTGATTCTTCTGTCACAGCGGTGTGTTTGCAAGTCAATTTACATCATACATCATCATACGTCATCATACTGGGTATCCGGCTGTACAACAGAACTAAGGCCTCCCGATAGGTGGGTTCCATTCCATTATGCGTGAGACATGAGAATGGTCCGAGAATACTGCAACTGCAAGGGCCACCAGGCAGGCCTGTATGATACGTTCCCTCTACCACAGCGCGCTCTTTCTGCTCGCAACGAAGCACCTGCGACAAAGTCACAGCGAGTGTGACATGTGCATGCACTGTATTGCTGTTAGATGCCATTACACGGAGAAAGCCCACTGATCTCTGGTGTGTTTGTTACGACTGACTAATGACAGTGGGCCTCCAGACCCTCAAAATCCTCTTGTAGCATCTTGGGAGTGACCTGCTCAGACACGAAAGAAAGCCTCCTATGGATGAAGACTCTATGTGGCTCAAGGAATGACCTCCAAACCATTCCAATCATGCGTGTCATGCCAAGATTGCAGTCTGGCTGAGCAGCTTGCCAAACGCTCCAAATCTGGAGGTCCTCCTGTGTTGTACTTGAGCCTGCGTGCGCAGTGCATCGAATGATTGCATATCAATATGAACTATCTTGTTTGGATAAATTGATAAACAGAGATTCGGGTCGTACATCATTGTGTGCCTGGTAGTGGGGTTGCGAAATCACTTGTCAAAAGATTTCAAAAGCTTTCTCCACTTCTCAAGTGCATGGCAGAGGCGAAATGGAGGACTGGGCCGCCAGCTGCTCGGGGGTGAATGCTTCCACCACAACAATGCCTACGACACTACGACGTCACTACGAAATCTAGGAGTGTCACAAGGAGCACCTTAACTCCACTTTGAAGCCTCCAATGTGTTCCCGATGGTGCATCGCCTACTTACTTACTGTAGCCTGCAAAAATATTGTAGGAATAAGAATCCACACATCGTTCACAAATCATAGTTTCATGACAAGCGTGTTGACAGCATGCCTCCTGGTCGCAAAGACTTTGCAGCTGACCTATGGACCTCCAAAGCCAACATAGGCATGCGAGCTTTCAAAACACCACTGCAGAACAACCACAATCAAACATTTTGCAGCGCGAGGACACATCATCCGATCAAGCAGAGTTTGCCTGAAAGGGTCATGAATCATAGTAAGGCATAGCGGAGTCATACTTGTAGTATCTTATATTATTAGGATATGTTCGGCATGTTCATCAATAAGCATCAAAAAGCATCAAAAAGCAATATCTGATGATCAAAAACTGAAATGCCTGCCAGCGCACATCCGCTGGAAAATGGCAAAAAATGGAGATGATGAGGTCCCAACCTGAAGGCCATAGCTTCATCCAACAGCTGCATGAAAATTATCAGATATCAGAAGCCTTGTGGCTCAGGACCCAGCTATCTACCCCAAAATCGAAATTGGCAAGATCAGCAGCCACCTGAGTTGAACGCGGAGCCTAACATCGGCACGAGGAATTTGGAGCTTCAAGGCTTTACCATGCTTTACCCCTAAATCAAACGACCTGGCTGAGTCGCTGGGTGCCATGATTGCACAAACCATTTGGAGTTGTTCAACTTTTTCTCAATCTAGCACAGGCTACTTCGGCTATGTCGGCTATGTGATCGCTGGGGCCGCTAGGGCCACTAAGGCTGCTTGGTTCCGGACGGTTTTGATCTTGATACCTTGCTCTTCGGCAAGCCGCCGAGCCTTTACAAGTCTGGGACTCAGAGTGGTGTGCTTTACTGTGCTATGCCATGCAACATGAACAAAGGACAACAGCAAAGAAGAACGGTTGGGGTTGCGAGGAAAACGGTCTTCTGTCAACGGTGCAAATCCACCGCCTTCGACAGCCCAACTTTGGAGATGTCAACGGCCGTACATGTCAAACCTTCAGGTCTGAGCAGCTGCGGACGTTGAGGTCGCTGAGCAAGAGCCAACATAGCAAAGCTGAGCCAGGTGCCACGTTTTGTGAGAAACGTTGCATTTCGCCCCTGACATTGGCAAGAAAAATGCATACTTTGTGACACATTTTAAATGTATGTCAATATGTCATGGTATTTCATTCTCTTAGAATGTTGATTACTTTTATGTCTAAAATCTTACCTGCCTCCTAAAGTTGCAAGATCCTGTCCATTCATGTCCTTTGTACTGTCCTCCATTTCACTCATTTCAACTGCCGAAGTCCAGTGCAGCGCCTCCCCCTCACCCAGCGACAGCGCTTTGCCGCTGGTCGGCATCCTTAGAGCACTGCACAAACATGCCATGACCATCCATGACTCACACTTTGCAGCACGCAGGCACACACAACCACACATCGCGAGGTTATGCGACTTGTTTAAAGAATGGATCGGGAAAGGTTTGAGGCTGCAACAAGTCCGCCACCTCAAGCAGGAACTCGTTGGGGTCCTGAAACCAGAAGAGGTTCCTAGAAATTGCTGATATGTATGGACAATGAGAGCGAGAGACAGCGACAGAGAGAGGCAGACAGAAATAGAGAGAGAGAGAGCACTCCCATTCTCCCAATCTGTACCCTTGAGTTCTCAATCTGTTTTTGTGGACTCAAGTCTATCATCGGCCAATACCACATTTTTTGTCTGCCCGAAAGCGCTAGGACGCTAGACTGGGGTTCGAGCTCTTCCATATGCAAAACCTTGCCTAGCAGTGCTAGCTCTGCACAACGCAGAGACCGCATTGAATTACAACAACGTCGCCTGAGGGAAAATTATTTGTGCTCCCTCAAAACACAAAATCTAAATTGATAGCATGTCAACGTCAGTGTCCAAAATGAAGAACATATTTGAGCAGATAACTTGGTCGAGTTTGGTCAGGGTTTGCTGCCAAGGACACTGTGAAAGTGGTGTTGGCTGTTGCTATGTCCCCGATATTCATTCAACACAGCACCAGGCCGGTGGGGCTGAAGTAATGGCAAATGCTGGCCGCAGGAAAGAAAGTGCGACTTAGAAAGGGATGTCCCGATGTCCCAGTGCATGAATCAGTGAAAGAATGAATGACAGAATAAATCAAAACGGATGAATGAACAGCTGAACAAGCAAACAAATGAAAGAAAAAACAATCAAGCAAGCTAAGCAAACCAATGAAAGAATCGCAAGTGAGAAAACTTGGCCCGGAATGACTACATGTAGCTGACTTTTAACCATCCCCCGCGTTGGTAGGCGATGATTTACTGTCGGGTCGACCATTCAAAAAACACTTTGTGGAGGTGAAAAAACTGATTGATTCAATGTGATTACCAATGCGCACAAAGGGAGCAGCAAGTACATATGTGATGCTATTTGATATAGCAGAATTTTACCGTTCCATGCCATGTGCTGAGTGGGTTGCACATATTTGTGGGCCAAATCGTATCACATGATGAAGTGCTGAGCTGAGAGCTTAGAATATCTTCGATCCCACAATCCAACGTCCATCGGCTTTCGATTTGCCTGCAGTCAACAAGCTGCAACGGCAACCTCCGTGTTCAGAACCTTCTGTGCATGCAATCAAATTGAGCAATTCATTCGTTGACATGCAAGCAGATACACACATGTTTTGTTGAAAGCCTGCTTCGTCCAATGGCACACGGCCATGGTCTGACGGACGCAGGACCCAGCTATTGTTGCCACATCGGATACCTTTCCAGGTTGCATACTATTTCAGACAATACCCTTTTTTTTAGTGCAAGGCTCTTGTGCTGCATCATGTTGTTGCTGATTGGACCATACCAAAAACAACGAGAGGGAAAGCCAGAGAAAAAGAGCGTGGCCAAAACATCCTGGATTTTACCGCAAAGATCTACAAAGCATCAGAACCATCCGTCAAAGGAAAGCCCACCTGAAGAGCAGCATTGCCATGGGCATTTCCACCACAGCTTCGCTTTCCGGAGCAGCTAGTCAAAACATGTGAAAACCATACAAGCCACAAATAAATTTGAATAGTCACAAATTCTGTCAAATTCTGGTCTTCTGTGTGTAGCAATCTGTGTGTATAAATCAATGTAGAGAGTGGAAGTGAGGTTCTCGCAGCTTGAGGTCAAGGCTTTAGAAGTCGCATGTCTTAGCTAGGCTATAGTCCTATATATATATATATATAAGGCTATATCTAAGGGGACATCTAAGACATGTGAAGTACATGATGTACATGTGAATTGGTTTAAATTGGTTTGAATCATGTGGTCCTTTGTCCATGGGTGTCCACCTCAAACGCCTCCCCCTGGTCAAAGCCAAGCAGCAAACTTCACGGCAGGGCTAGAGAAGTTTTTTGCGCAAACACGTGCAGACTATAGCACATGTTCTTTGAATGAAGCTGTTGCAGCATTACACTGTCTATGTCCTGTTCACATCTGTTCACCACGTTGCTCCCTCTGATGTGTTTTCAACTGGTGCAGAAATTGGCACCTCTCGAGCTGCCCATGCATCTGTAGCAGCATACTCTATCTGAGCCTGAAGAGATGGAAGGCCAAAGCTACAGCAAACTATACTAAGCAGACTCATCAGACTACACCTCAAACAATCGATGGAGAAAAGGCGGAGAGAAAGCCAGCAATACTTCGTCTTCGTTTCATCGTTCCTTGCGAGTGCGACATGACTTTATACCTGCTCATAACTGCGTAAATGTATGCCAATTTATGCCGGCACAATACATGAAGTCATATCTTAGACATTGTAATATGATTAAATAGGGGAATCAAATATACGTCATGATATACATATATATATATATATTCTATATCTTATTCTTATTATTATTATTATTATTATTATATATTATTATTATATATTATTATTATTCTTGTTATTTATATATATAGTATATATAATTAATGTCTCTTTTTTGTGCTCTTGGCCATGAATTTGCTAGAGTAGAATCGAACAACACCCACAGAGCATGGCCACAGTGGCCTGTGTCAAAGAGCTTTGCTGCCAGTCAGTAAGCCGCTGCTCCTGCGGCTGCGGCAGCGGGGTGCATCCATGTCATTCCATGTCCAGCCTGGTGATGATGACACTTTGGCATTCACAGAGTCACGGTGTGACATTATTCAGCGCAAGTCAGGTCAAGTCTGCCTTTTTTCATTTCTTGATCCTTCTTTCATTTTGATATTTACCTTTTTTCTTTGTATTTCTTTGTGCTGTGTCCTTGTTTAGTCGCTTCTGAAGAAAGATTGCCACTAAACCCTGCAGGGATCTGGGCCTCGGTCGAAACTCCAACAAATGGAGCACGGCAAGCGTTCACAGATTCAAGCGTTCAAAGCTATATCATGTTTAACGAAGGCCAAAAAAAGCAAAAAGAAATGGCAGTTTGCACCTTTAAACAAAACGCAAGCGTTCATCTTGCAGCACACATGTAAATCACGCATGATGATCTCAGTGAACGCTTTTGTTAAGCCAAGGACGTTGTTCTTAAGTGCAATGCGATATGATGGAGGTCGATAAACGACTGCAGCCGCAGTAGACGCAATCAGAAAGACAGAATCAAAATGATTGAAAGGGGTACAAATCCTGTAGGCACAGCCACCATCAGTCCAACCCCCCTGAAAGCTTTTCTGCAAGATGTGAAAGCAGCACTGTGAAATCGCTACAACTTTGACCCTTGACTGTATATAGATTACATCTACATCCAAGATCACCCAGCATCCATGCAATGAATCTGAATGCGCCTGTGGGCTGATTCCAAATTGGTCCTTCAAAGCGTTGATCTCATTCACAGCCCCCTGAGACACCTTCATTTCAATTTTTTCTGTTGAAACATGTCAAAACGATCCTCTCAACTGCTGAATCACGTACTCCAAATGATTTAGAGAGACATAATGACATAATTCAAAGCAATGTTTCAGCAGATTCCGAACTTTGTGGAGCGATCAGCGGAGCAGACAAACAAGCTTCGAGCCTTGTGAACTGCAGGGTCCTGGCGCAAATGCAATGGCGGCTTCGACATGCGGCTGGAAGTCCTATCAGTAAAGCAACTGCAAGCGAAACTTATGCCATGTCTCCAGAAGCAACTTGCCAAGCAAGGGAGGAAGGTTCCTGTCATCACATTTGACACACCACTGTGACTTGAAACACTTGAAACTCCAAGTATTGCAAGTCTCATTTGTCAAATGATCGCTACAGGACTGCATGGTGCACTTCATGGTGGTGCACAGGCAAAATCATCGCCTTGAATCAGAAAGACGCCAAAGGCAAGCGACCTTCTCAGAGGCGAGTTGAATCAATGCCATCCTGCAGAGCACGTCATGCGCGTTCAGCGCGCTGTCAAACCACAACCACAGTGCAGCCCCCTGAAAACCCTTGCCAATTTGATGAACAAACTATAACAATCTATAACAATCTATACCAAACTGCCTTAGTCTGCCTTGAACATCCCATGTTGGCACCTGTTCTGGGGTGCCAAGGCAGAGCTAGGCCGACTTTCAGAGTCAAAACCGAGTAGGGCCTACAAAAACTGCAGCAAAGCCCCTGCGAATAAGTCCACAAGGAAGGAAACAAAAGCAACCGCACGCGAAGCGTGAGTTCCTACACATGCAATGGAGCCATGAAGGAAGTGGTGTCCAACAAATTGGTTTCAATGTGTTTCAACCTCGTTCTCGAAGATCGACTCGATGCGTTTTTCTTCCTGCAAACATGACACAAAATGTTGCAAGGCCAGGGACGGGACTTTGGAATGAGGAGCTCACGCTCTTCGCCTTTAGCGTAACAACATGACACATCAGTCATGACATCAAGTGAAAAAGAAAATACATCGTTTAGTGGCAGCTTGTGATCGTGTACCTGTACCACACCTTCTGGGAGTTTCAGTGGGAGAACATCACTCTATATGGCGTATTATATAGTCGAAGGAAGTTTAGAAGTTAAACTTCCGACAATATGGACAGATGAAAAAGCAGAGGTGCGAAGAGCCAGACGGGAGCAGAGTCAGAGGGGAGAAAAGTCAGAAGAGAAAAGATCAGAAG
>Ga0126342_10004362_pt1 | contig 24058 bp, 16 predicted proteins | sample Cyp1metagenome_FD_92528 | JGI IMG/M metagenome (GOLD analysis project Ga0126342, IMG submission 92528) | Coral microbial communities from Lord Howe Island, Old Settlement Bay, Australia - Cyphastrea 1 metagenome | ecosystem: Host-associated > Invertebrates > Cnidaria > Coral ...
AGTTTTATCTCCAATACTAAAAGTCAATTAGCTTAATTTGATTTTAGTATTGCCAAAAAACTCATGTTCTGACCTTGTCCAGAGGGCATGGCCAATAGTGGACCCAACATGGCAATAGTAGAAACTTTTTTTCCCAACTCCAGTTTTTTCTCCAATACTAAAAGTCAATTAGCCTAATTTATTTTTTAGTATTGCCAAAAAACTCGTGCTCTGACCTTGTCCAGAGGGCATGGTATAGTATCCAGAGCTTAGATTCCAGAAATCTGATCCAATTACCAAACAGCTGATTTCCTTATAAAACCCTTATTTAAAAGAACAAGAAAACAGGTCCACAAAGGGTATCCCCTTTACAAGCCCCAGAACAGCAATAATAAACCTGCACCAGGCATGGCAATAATGAATTCCAATTGTGCTTCCCCTGGTGTTGTTTTCAGGTGTTTGGAGAAAGCAAAGCAAAACCCTGTTGAAAGCAGCAAGCACTTTTCATTAACAAAAGCTTAGATTCCAGAAATCTGATCCAAATTTACTATTGGAATGCTGACCCCCCTAAAAAAAGGACAATTTTCAAAATTTTAGGGGGGGTTATTATTAGGCAGCCAACATTTAAAACCATAGTTTACCCAGACTGGGCTATAGATGGCTATAGCTATAGCTTTGCAATTTTTGACCGAAAGGAAACGGCCAAACAATATTAACTCAGCAAGATGCCAAGTTAGAGATTTGTGCAAGGGGCATCTCAACGCCGAGTTTGCCAATAGAAATGGGGTCCCCGTCTCCAAAAAAAATTGCTCTCTGGTAGGTTCACATAGCTATAGAAAATCACCATTGTGCATACGCAAATCATCTGCAAGTCACCAGTGGGTAAATAGATTCGGGAAAAAAACGCCAAGTTTCCACAATGGTCAACTCTGGCGCATTCTCTGACGCAAACTGCGTTTCTTCCAGAGGAAGCCGGGTGAACAGTTCGTTGCCCGTCACGGTGTACCTGCAATACCTCAGCTATGGAATACCTATCCGCGCCACCACCCTGCTCCAGTGTCATCAAACATGGCTTGCTGGAAAATCCACCATTTAGTGAAATTTAGTTCAACAACTTCCCTTTTCAAACCTTTGTTTTAAAGAGCATTTTCCAGCTAGTCAAATGGAATACCACGCGTCAAACATGTAGCGGGTTCATTGGTACGCCAATGTTGAGCCATGGCCATTTATAGGTAGATGGAGATGGGTCAAAATTCAACACCATTCAAGCCACAACTGGACTGGAGAAAAAAAAAAGCACCCAAGTTTGACACACACATAATCTGTGGATACAACCATAACACACCAGATATGCAGTATGTAGCAAACCATACACGGGATGTCAGGAATCAGCATGGGACTTGAGGAACCAAGATGGGATGCCCCATTCTCCCAAGTTCGGGAGCCTTTGTCATGGCTTTTCGGGGACCTTTTTAAAGGTGGAACATGTGGTCTCAATCCAAGGGAATACCTTAGAGCTTTGGTGCCAACAGTGATGAGAAACCACGGATTGATTCACTGGCTGGATATATCTATATGTATATAGTACATATCATTTAGGTGTACATGTTTATATAATCATATTTTTATGGGTGGGGTACTTTATAAGCACACCAGGGTTTCAATTGCAAGAACGCGCCTGCCAGTGATTCCTCTCAGGGTCCCAAATACTTGGATGTGCATCCTAGTAAGTGCTTCATTATATAAAATAGTGTATATGTGTATATATATATATATCTGTCTGTGCGTGTGAAGTTATATATACCTGCATATGGGAAACAACTCAATTCATCTCAATTCTACATGGGCTACACATCCGAGCTGGTTGGTCCATTCAACCCTCAGGAACATATCAAAGTCAGTCATCCAGAGTCAGGGCAAATGGAAAATAAAAGGTGATTGAAACCACTACCCTCCGGTAGTCAAACATTGCAATAAAAAATCCGCTGTTTATAGACGATTTTCCATGATTTTCCCATCAACACAACACCTTCGTTTGTAGGTCATTTTCCAGCCAGCAACATTTGATTACCAAATTTAAAGGGTAAGTAGTACCCTCTGGTAATTTAACATAACTATAGAAAATCACCATGTTTAATGGGAAAATCCACTATTTCAATGGCCATTTTCAATAGCAAACTGTTGACATAACCAGAGGGTACCTCTCAGTTTCGTTGGCTTCTGCATCCATGTCGCATGTCACGGGGTCCCGAGATGTTTCCTCCAAACCTGCCGGGTCGGGTCCCACGGCCCCAGAGGCTCCCGGGAAGACGGGAGATGAAAGCTGATGGGGATCAGAAACCCGATGAACACAACCCTCTGGTTATGTCAAAATAGCTATTGAAAATGCCACATTTATAGTGGATTTCCCATTGAAAATGGTGATTTTCCATAGCAAACTGTTAGTTTACCAGAGGGTAATGCCATACCAATACACAATTAAACCCACCATGAAGATGGAACCTGAATATCCGCTTCGAAAGTCAGAAGCCATCCCTATTTTCCATGTTTTTGTCCAGGTTCCATCTTGAGTTGCACGCTTGCAGCCTATCTGGAGGAGGTAGGGAGGCTACCGGCGGCTACCGACTATATACCACCATGTGCTTTCAAGGGGAACCCTGGTTAGTATGCTCCCTAACTGAGTTTTTGTTGAGCTTGTTCAAATTAAAGCTGGACAAGAATATATTATATATATATATAACTTAACTATAGCCACACATTTGATACTCCAAGTGCCCGAATTACAGAAAGGCCATTTGGACATTGAAATGGTTGCCCCTTACACTCACCATCATTCCAGTGACGTTTTACGCAGGCTTCGGTCGTTACGTCACAGCCGAGCAGCGTGGAAGGATGCAGGCCCAACCAGCGTGCACCCATGCGCTCCCACGCCATTAGAGGATCCTAGTGCTGCGGTGAAGCAAGAACCCAGAAAATCTTGATGCGAACATCTCAAGCCTTCAAAGAAACGAATGGGGTGGGGCAAGTGTTTCGTAGATCTGAATAACCCATATTGGAGGTTTCCTAAAATGGGGGTCTCCCCAAATCATCAATTTTATTTATATAATTAGTATGTTTAGTACAGTAGGATCTTCCCTTATACAATTTTAGGGTGCCCCCAATTTAGGAAACTATCATTGCATACACAGTAAATCACTCTTTCCCTCTCTCCGCGCCATCCGCAAATGCCGGGCTCCAGGTCAAGAAAGTCAATCACCATGTTTCAGGAGGGCCATGTTGCCACATGGTTTTTAGGGACGGCTTGACAACAGAACAGAACACCACTCAGAATGTTGCGCGAATGAAAACAATTCGATGGATCCTGCTGGCTATTCATCACCTGCAGAACCCCCGAAGCCAAACGATTGCGCTCTAGGCTGGAAAATCCCTCATCTATAGATGATCTTCCCATGGTAATACCCATTTACAAAGGATTTCCTATGGATATTAGGTCCCAAAATGCCAAAGAGAGACATCTTTGGATTATTGTCTCAATCCTAACCATCATTGGTGGGCTTTGGCCAGTGTGGTATTACTGGTAGCGACATTTGGGTTTTTCGAGTAGCTGGATTGATGTTCCCGTATCTCTCGACCAACTGGGATAAATCACCCTTTTCCATATCTTATCAGCTACGTCATGATTACCATTTTGCTTGCTGAGAATCAGGTGTTTTCTTACCATACATTTTTTCCGGATGGCCTGCCAGGGAATGTTACTAATATATTCGAAAATATTCGTATCAGTCGGGTATATATTCCCATTAGACTACAATTTGTGTTGTTTTAAACCCCATTGTTTTCATATCAGGCACTTGTCCGGAAAAAACACATGGTTTGCTATTTGGGGGTTTCAATGGGGATACCCCATTAAATGCATGGTTTATAATTGAAATTCCTATGAAAGTCCTATGGACATGGATGATTTATGGGGAGACCCATATTTTAGCAAACCTCCATATGAAAAATGTTGGTTTAACCATGGGAAATCCACGAAAAATAGAGTTTTGTTGAGGAAACCCTTCATTTTTAATCCAAGAAACCCTCCAAGGACAGCAACCCGCAGGCTGCTCAAAGGCCGCCGGCCAGTGTGAATCCTGACATGGGGCGTTTTTGGTCATGAGTCATGGCAAGGGGATTCCTGCATACATAAATAAATATATATATATATATGTGTGTGTATATGTATATATATATATATATAAATATGTGTGCGTGGGTGTTTGTGTATATGCATGGGTTCATATATAAAAACAATATATATATATATGTGTGTGTGTGCAAAATACGCCTACACACATACAGTATGTATATTTAATTCATTAAAATAATAATAAATAAAGGACCGGATAACCCCACAAGTCAAATTCTTCCAATAATCGAAAAAAGTTGTTGAAGCGGCACGGAGAAAGAGGAAAGGACAAAGGAGACGGTGGAGGGTTGATCATTTTAAAAATTGTATGTGAAGAGTTGTGTGTGCCAAAGTTGTGTGTGAAAGAGTTGTGTGTGAAAGGTTGTGAGTGAAAGAGTTGTGAGTGAAAGATTGTCTGTGACAAAGTTGTGTGTGAAAGAGCTGTGTATGACAAAGTTGTTTGTGACAGAGCTGTGTGAAAGATTTGTGTGTGTGTGACAAAGTTGTGTGTGAAAGATTGCGTGTGGGAAAGTTGTGTGTGAAACATTGTCTGTGACAAAGTTGTATAAAGTTCTGTGAAAGAGTTGTGTGTGACAAAGTTGTCCGTGACAAAGTTGTGTGTGAAAGAGTTGTGTGTGACAAAGTTGTGTGTGACAAAGATTGTGTGTGTGTGACAAAGTTGTGTGACAATGTTGTGGGTGACAAAGTTGCGGGTGACAAAGTTGTGTGTGAGAGAGATGTGCGTGAAAAAGTTGTGTGCGAAAGAGCTGTGTTTGACAAAGTTGTGCGCGATAAAGTTGCATGTGAGAGAGAGATGTGAAAGATTGTGCGTGACAAAGTTGTGTGTGACAAAGTCGTGTTTGAGCGAGATGGACTCACTTGCAGCGTGGATGTCACCAAGTGCCACACCTGCCACGCCAAACGAAGGTCCATGTCGCCAAGTGCCACGCCTGCCACGCAAAACGCAGGTGGATGTCGCCCAGCGCCAGGCCTGCCACGCAAACAGCCGCGGCGCTGTAAGGCGCCAAGCGGGAACCAAACGCGCCACCAAAGCCAGCCCAGTGCCACGCCTGCCACGCAAAGTGACGATCCATGTCTCTGCGTGGCAGGCGTGGCACTTGGTGACATTCACGTGCACTTTGTGTGGCAGGGGTGGCACTTATGGCACTGGGCTGGCTCTGGTGGCGCGCTTGGGTCCCAGTTGACGCCGTTGTTGCCGCGGCTGTTGGCGTGGCAGGCGTGGCACTTGGCGACATCGATGTGCATTCTGCGTGGCATGCGTGGCACTTGGTGACATGGACGTGCACTTTGCGTGGCAAGCGTGGCATTTGTGGCACTGGGCTGGCTCTGTTGGCGCGCTTGGGTCCCAATTGACGCCGTTGTCGCTGCGGCTGTTTGCGTGGCAGGCGTGGCCCTTGGCGACATCCACCGTCACTTTGCGTGGCAGGCATGGCACTTGGTGACATGGACGTGCACTTTGTGTGGCAGGCGTGGCATTTATGGCACTGGGCTGGCTCTGGTGGCGCGCTTGGGTCCCAGTTGACGCCGTTGTCGCCGCGCCAAACGGGAACCAAGCGCGCCAGCCCAGTGCCATATATGCCACGCTTGCCACGCAAAGTGCACGTCCATGTCACCAAGTGCCACGCATGCCACGCAAAGTGCACGTCCATATCACCAAGTGCCACGCATCCATGTCGCCAAGCGCCACGCCTTGTGTGTGAGCAAGTTGTGTGTGGAGCAGTTGTGTGTGGAGAAGTTGTGTGTGTGAGCAAGTTGTGGTGACATGTTGTGTGTGTGGACAAGTTGTGTGTGAGTACAGTAAGTGGTGTGTGAGCAAGTTGTGTGTGGAGAATGTGTGTGTGTGTGAGCAAGTTGTATGCGGAGAAGTTATGTGTAAGTAAGTTGTGTGTGAGCAAGTTGTGTGTGTGAGTAAGTTGTGTGTGTGTGAGCAAGTTGTGTGTGGACAAGTTGTGTGTGTGTGTGAGTAAGTTGTGTGTGGACAAGTTGTGAGTGGACAAGTTGTTAGTGAGTAAGTTGTGTGTGGACAAGTTGTGAGTGGACAAGTTGTTGGTGAGTAAGTTGTGTGTGGACAAGTTGTGCGTGGACAAGTTGTGTGTGGACAAGTTGTGTGTGTGTGTGTGAGTAAGTTGTGTGTGGGTGGCGGGCGGGAGCAGGAGCGGGCAGGCGGAAGTGCACAACCAAAAACAAGAACCCCACACAAAGATGTGGGGAATATAATAATATATTATAATAATAACAAAATAATAATATATAATAAATCACAATAATAATAACAATAATAATAACATATATAGTAATAATATTAAACAGACACGAGTGCATATGTATATGTATTGTTGATGCGTGTTTGTGCGTACATGTTTCTTTCCATAGCCATCCCGAGGGTTCAGCTAAGGCTGAAGGCTGTACGTGCATGTGTAAATGTCTATATAATTATGTAAAACACACGCGCATACAAACGCACACATTACATTATATATATACGTGTGTGTGTGCGCGATTTTTTGAGATGCTTTAAATCAGTAATATGTATGGGTGAATCAAACAGTCGGGCTTCTCATTACTACTGAAAGCTAATAATATAGAGATTGTCATTTCCAAGCAGTGAGGTATAAAGATGCTGGAAATCCTTTGGCTAGGTACCATCTGCCTCTCCACTTCCATCCATTTCCATGCATTTCCTGCAAGTGTTCCAGTAACAAGTGGGAGCAATTCTTCTTTCTCTCTCAACGGATCATTCTGCAGCCCCTCACCCAGCGTGACTAATCTATGAGAATCTATGTGTATAGCAACGAAGAAAATTGTTGTTAAAAATGGAAACATAGAAGTAAGATGGAATATGAGAGGGTTTATAAATAACTATCATCGAACTATCCTGGAAGCACGTTTCTATCTTTTGGGGTGATTCTATATATATATATATATATATGTGTGTGTGTGTCCAATCTATGTAGGTCACATGTCTGGATAAATTACAAGCATTTTCCAACCCGAAAAGCTCATCAAAGCTCGGCCATTTGGTATAGTTACCCCAATCCTACCCAGCTTTACAGTGAGATCACGACTTCAGGTTGTCATAACTTATCCAGATAATTACAAATATGGCATATGCTATATGCAAATACCCGATGCAGTTTTGACAATCTGACCTAGTCTATCTACCGGTATTGGCCGTTCGCCGCCAAGCGTCATTGAAGGCTGGCATCTGAAATGGTGTCTTCAAATCATCCGTGCCCTCTCGTTGGGTCGAACACTTGAAGGCAGATGTGCTCATGGAGCCCTCCTCCGCCACCAAGATCACGCCAACGTACGCAGGATACTCAAGGTTGCCTTGAGCGGCGCTATTTTTCGGGGATTTAGCTGAGATCAACTGTGGAGTGTGGGCATAACCCAAATAAACCGACCAGTTACGGATGGTTTGTACCACCCATAAAAATTGTGTTTTTGGGGATGGTGTGATCCAATTGGGTGTACCCCGTAATTCCTTGGGTTTTTACATATCAAAAACCATGGGATGTTCATAGTTCATACCCTCTGGTAAACTAACATAACTATGGAAAATCACCATTTTTAATGGGAACACTCACTATAAATGACCATTTTCAATAGCTATGTTAAATTACCAGAGGGTACCCCCCATGTTTCGGTGAAATCCAAACACCCGTTCTCAAAGGGGAACCCCGTTGTTCGAACGAAGAACGGACACACATTCCAAAATGTGGGCACCCAATTTTCCCGAAAGTCAAATCCCCAGTCTTGGCAAATGATTCAAGCTTCATACCCTCTGGTAAACTAACATAGCTATTGAAAATAGCCAAACTACATACAATATGTGTATAACTACATACAGTCAAACGACAAACTCATGCCTAACTCATGCCTGGATCCCATCGCAACTCGGCTACCGAGAGACGACCCAAAGCATCTGTCACATTGATGACCTGAAGCGGCCATGGGCTGGTACCCTCGGATTGATCTTAAAGATGCTGGAGGTTTTTGCTGCGAATGATATATATATATATATATATATATATGTGTGTGTATACATAGGTCTGGCATGTATCATCATCTATTCGTCATCTATACATTTAACGACTCTGTTCTATACGTTCTATTCATCCTGTGTTTCATCTGGCTGACACAGACGGCCATTCAAGGCACATGAAGCCGCGAAGATGGCCGCTACTATGACGGCCCCCTTCGCCGACTGGATCATCTACAGTTAATTCAAAGCTGATTTGAGAAGAGACACCATGAACTCCATGACCTTGTTGCCTTCCTCAAGATTCACAGCCCTAATCAGCGTACAAGTATATACAAAATATGATATACCCACATATATATATACACATATATAAATATAAATATACATATATATATTATATAAATATTATATAATATTATATATATCTCATATAAAATCTGGTTGGTATTTTCAACCCCTCTGAACAATATGACTTCGTCAGTTGGGATGATGAAATTCCATTCCCAACATCATGGGAAAGTCATTGAAAAATCCATGGTTCGAGTCACCACCAGCCAGATATGGCGAACATTTTGATCGCCAAGGCACAGAGGCCAACCGACTGTTCACCTGCATCGCCATGAGATCTCCCTGTGTCAACGTCCGCGAGGTCCGGTAGATGCGCACGTTGGTCTCCCCCATGTTGATGCGGCGCACGCCGTTCATGGGCAACACCGGGGAAGAGGTGTCCGGAAACGTCTCCACGCCATTCACATAGAAGTTCTGAGAGCTGGTATGGGAGAAAACTATAGAAAACTGGGGTAAAAGGTGGAAATTAGGGGAGAATCTTCGAGCATTGGTTGTTTAACGAATGGCGCCTCTGAAATTGAAGCTGCAAAAAAAAAGTCAGGAAGCATGTGGCCAAGTCTAATGGAAAGTTCAGCGTGATCATCTATCTAAACCAGTTGAAGGTGATCCAGCCCTTAGCGGCAGCATAGTTGGAGGCGGCAGGCTCTGCAGGCTCTGCAGGCTCTGCAGGCTCTGCAGGCTCTGCAGGCTGACTTCAAGCATGAGGACTTGAGGGGCAGCAAAATGCTTCAGCGGTTTAGTATCTTTTAGTATTGAAACACAGAGACCAGCTGTCCTGGACGGACCCGTAACGGTTACGAACGGGCCCGGCCCAGAAAGGATGTGGATGGATCAGCTGGGGGGTGTTCAAATCCTGGCCCGACAACATTGACAACATACTGGCAATACAGTTTGTTGATGGCGTAGCGATATGAAACATCTCAGGTGTGTCTAATTCCAAGTTGCAACTTCAATGTAAATGAGTTTCATCGACAAACAATTTCTGACCTTCGAATCCAAAGATATTGAGCGCGCCCTAATGGAATGATGGCTTGCCTTCGAATCTATAAATTGTTCTTCATAGATCTGCTTAAATGGTTTGCTCCACATCACATCGCTGAAATCACATCGCCTACCCAGCATCTCTCAACCACCCAGCACGCAGGAACCAGAGCGAGGGTCCACGTCTGTATCAGCTTGAACCACCAGCACTTCTGCTCTGTACAATGAAGCCTCGCTTGGTCTGGATGCTCGCAGGGGAAAGGATTGAATCCACGTAAACCCCTCCAGAGGGCATACTATGTTGCATAAGTTACCATCTGGTTATTTAACATAGCCATGGAAAATCACTATTAACTATTATTAATGGGTAAACCATCTATAACTGGGCCATTTTCCATGGCTATGTTAAATAACCAGAGGGTACATACTGTTTCTGTATGTTTCTGCACCATTTCTAGGGGCTGTGGTGTGGCTTGGCATTTTGTAACTGGCCACGTCATCCAAGATCCACAAGCCCGCCCCACCTGGTATAGGAAAAGAAGAATGGCTAGGTGAAGGCAATTGGGCGGAGCCCTCATGAAGCAACGGAGGTAACGACCCAAGGCACCAACCCTTGGCCGCAGATCAATCCATCTGGTTTCCAGAGGATTTTTGGGATCTACTTTCGCCGCACGCGCTTCATGTGGCGAAAGTACGCACACTGGGTCTGGGTCATTGAAAAAAGACCCTCTAAGCCAGCTGATGTTTGGGCAGCGACATGCACCAACATTTAAGGTAAAAGGATCACTTTGTGTTATTGAGCTGGTATGGAGTATGGATTCAAAGTAACAATGTTTCTCCACAAGCATTTACTGTCTGTCTCATGTTCTTAGGAAAACCATGGATTTCCATATCCATGGTAATTTATTGTAGGGTGATCCCCCCAAATCTGACAGACAGGCATTGACCCATCCCCATGTCTGCTAGCTTCCTAGTCTACAGCTGCAGAGCCAAACATCATCATGTTGTGCAACCCCCAACCGGTCACTAATGGCTTGGGATGGTGCCATAATCCCATTCATCAATGTTCATAAGAAAAAGACCCCAATCATTCGTCATAGTCTTGTGATATTGGTTTGGACGTATTCATAAGAACATCTTTAGATTTCACCAAGCCACCAATGTACTGCTCATTGCTCGGTGACACCCAAAAACCTGTGATTTTTCCGAACAACCTCCTGTTGAGATCCAAAATTCAGTCGCAGTGAATCGACACCTTCGCTGAAATCAGGCTCCAAAATTCTCACCTCTGCCGATACGATTGATCATTTTCCCTCTGGTAAATGTTTACATAACTATGAAAAATCACCATTTTCAATGGGTAAATCCACTCTAAATCACCATTTTCAATAGCTATTTGAAATTACCAGAGGGCAACAGAAATCTTGAGCTTACCGACCCGCTGTTCTCAGATGCAGCGGAATGCAAAACCAACCAACCAGCCCCGGATTCCTGCGATTTTTTGGGGTTTCCCCCGTTGGATCTCCAAAGTTCTTGTGCAGGACACGCGACTCCAAACGATCTCTGGTAAATTGACTTGGGCCACATTAAAGTAACTGAAGGAAGATACGAAAAAAACATGTCTCATACCAAATGAGCTGCAACTAAAACTATGTATTTGTATATATATATATATATATATACATATAAACTAAGTTGGATTAAATTAGACAAACAATGATACGTTGCACAACATTATATTACATTGCATTGCATTGCATGACATACATCCATTCATGCATGCAAACATAAATACACTTACAGCAACCGAACAGGCAATTGTCTATCTATCTATCTATCTATCTACCTACCTATCTATCTATCTATCTATCCATCTATCGATCGATCTATCTATCTTCTATCTCTCTCTCCCTCTCTATCTATCTATCTATCTCTCTCTCTCTCTCTATCTCTCTCTATCTCTATCTATCTCTATCTCTATCTCTATCTCTATCTCTATCTCTATCTCTATCTCTATCTCTATCTATCCATCCATCCATCCATCCATCTATCTATCTATCCATCCATCCATCTATCTATCTATCTATATGGTGGTAAATTGAAATATTGCACTAACCTGCAACCTGCGGGAATTCGGGAATGATTCCCCTTACATTCACCATCATTCCAGTGAAGTGGTACTGAGGTCTACATATATGTCATATCATATCATATCATATCATATCATTCACCATCATTCCAGTGAAGTGGTACTGAGGTCTACATATATGTCATATCATATCATATCATATCATATCACATATCCATTGTATCTTCATTAATTAATATCCATTAAAAAGAAAAATGGTGAGTTTTCCCATGAAAAATGGTGGATCTTTCCACATGTAAACGTTTACAAAAAACTATGGAACATCACCATTTTATAGCTGGGTAAATCCACTATAAATCACCATTTTCAATAGCTTTTTCTATGTTTACCAGGGGGTAAACCTCCATTTTCCTATGGTTTTCCCATGGTTTTCCCATGAAAACCTCCATTTTCCGAGGCCCGAAACCATAGAAACCATCAATCTCCGAGGCCCGAACGCAACGAGAAGCCCAGGCCCAAGTCGCCCAAGACTTGCCTTTGTCACCCGGGGCTTTTTGATGAATGGCCAAAAAGGGAGCGGGGAATATTACTAGTGGTATATAGCATATAGGTATATACATATATGGGTATGGATCAATACCTATACATACCATTTTTAGGGGGATGAACATCCATGTACCAGCTATTTTGATGTTCACCAGGGGTACAAGGTTTTGACACACTGCCTTATATATATATATATACATTTATTTATTTATAGATACAATATGTGGGCATCATATATCCATAATATACAGTCACATCTATCATATACCTAATATGTGTGATGTATATGACATATATATATATGTGAGATAATTAGGTAGGCATATGTATTACTATTGGATACTATTGGTATATGGTACTATGATGTAATATGAATGTAATTCCAATATATAAAATATTCCAATTAAATTCCAATGCATTAGTATTCCAATGTAATATGAATGTATCATGAATGTATAGCAATGTGGGCCTGTAGTTTTAAGTGCAAGATTGTGCGGAATTATGTTGAAGCATGATATTGGTACATATACATCCGTAAGTCTACACGCATACATGCACAAAGTTGTACTGTAGTTTTATGTGCGTGCACGTGTCAAATTGTTAGGCTGTGGGCTTCAACCTGATTCAACCTGGTCAAGTGGGATATAGTGGGATCATCAGACCAGCTGGACAAACATATTGCGTGTGCGCGCACACACACATTTATATATATATATATATATATTATATGATATATAATTAATATGCACACACATGCAAAAGATATGTATGATATGCACATACTCACACATAATGTATATTTTTTTTACAGTTCCACTACGTACTTGAAACACAGGCCAATGGAATTGGCTCTCTCCCGCTGCAATTCCTCCCCCGAAAATCTTCCCCATTTTGCTGACCAGTCGAAGAACATTCTGCCAAGGTGCAGGTAAATTATGATAGTGCTATAATCAATTGCAATTATTATTTAATGTGATTTAATGTGGTTAAAACAAGAATAAACCACCCATTTGGGAATAGTTTGTACCGCCTATTTATGGTGATGACTGGGGGATTGTTTACTATTATTTTACCCATGTTAGAAATACTTAGCAAATGAATTTGCCATGCCAGTGATGACCAACAGCCAAGCTTCTCAACAGACTCACAGGCGCGCAAGCACTCCTCGGCCATCTGATTCCTGGCATCAAACACTGGAGAATCCCTCCATTTACCCAACCTGGTTATGACTAACAGTTCGCCATGGTATGGCCCATAGAAATAGATGGTTTACCTATTAAAAATGGTGATTTTCCATGGCAAACTGTTAAATAACCAGAGGGTATGGATGGTGTTTCCTTTTCAATGGCCCTTCGTGGATTTCCCAGCAGTGATGGCCTCTTGGGATGTTCTACTTTTGTCATCTTCCAGGGTGATGTTCTGCTTCCTTGATGCTGAAAAGTAGATCACTTGAGAGTTCAAATCCTGCTGGTTTCTTGATCCGCTTCTGGAAAGTTCAACCCAACTTTGAGCGACAAATACTTGGCATCTGGTGTGAAACCTTCTAATCCTCACTGAGCTAAACATCTTACTGTTACTGCATGGCTATATGTTTTTCTGAAAAAAAAAGTGCACCACAAAGTCCCATTGCATCTCCCAATAGGCTTCCAATTGAAATGGCAACGAATTGGGGGGGTCCATGTCTCATCTCTGGCAAACCAAAATATGATAGTGCTGTTTGTTATCACACTAATTACAGCCCAGGTATATCCATATCATATCCCCAAAAACTAAGTATAACTAAGTGATCATGGAGGGTTGAGTTCACCAACTGTTTGAATCTGGTGAAGCTAGCCACAAAAAATGGAGTGTTGCTGGGAGCCACCTTCCGGTGCCATAATCCATCTGCAGAGCTGTCTCCACCACCTTAAGTCGGCCGTGTTAAAAGCATGGCATGGTTCAATAGCTTATCTATACCCTCTGGTTATTTAACATAGCCATGGAAAATGGCCCATTTATAGATGGTTTACCTGGGTTTACCTATTAAAAATTGTTATTTTCTATGGCTATGTTAAATAACCAGAGGGTATTTTTGGGCTCAGGAGCCCTTGTTATGGTTGCTTGATATTGGTTCAGAATCAGAATGATATGAATGATGATTAAGAATGCATATAGTTTAATAATCTCTTTCCACGGTAATTTCAAACACCCCCAAGAAGCAATGGTGGATAAGGGGGATTACATCACATATTAGGGACAATTTCTGGGGTGTTTCATATGAATGGGAGATTGACATTAAATTGATTTGTAATCCACCCTTTGATCTTAATTCAAATGCCCATGTCTGCCAAACAAAATAGGGATTCACCAGGAAAGTGAAGTACATTTTGCTTTGCCACGAAAAATATGTTCAAACTACATCTGCAGAAATTTGAATTTCCTTCAGCCACTATTTAATCCACAACATGGGATCCGTCAACAAAACTGGGGATGCCATCTCACCAGACGATTTTAGAGGCTGGAGATCCTAGCGATATTTCCAGCTGGCCAGTCAAATTATCCAATGCTAAACATCATATAGCCCATTAATGCAATTTCGAACAATTAAACCAGGTACAATCAAGCCATTGATCCGATCTTGATCACTGATACCAAACAAAGGCAGTGACAAATTATGGGTTCCTGACTTCTGTTTAACTACCGTTTAGTACAAGAATCACTGGTTGATGGTAGCAATTTGAATAGTACGGTAATCGGGGATCATCATCCAGTTGGTCTGGCAATCATTTGCCCAAAAAATCCCAGGACAAATCATGTCATTTCCTTTTGAAAATGCCTTGAATGGTGGGCACACCCATTTAAGTCGAACACTACCCATTCTTAATAATTACCAGAGAACGCGTGCGTGCCCAGCCATCTGCCATGGTCACCATGGTCCCTGAGCCCCACGCAGCACGTGCGCGAGAGATGCGAACACAATCCTCAGGTGCCAAAAACCGCCGCAAGGTACCCGAAATGGTCTTCATGGCTGATTATGGATGTATATGATATCATGGATCATAGATGGGGTACCATAAATCATCATAATCATAGATAAATGGATCGTTGTATACTGATTTATGGTAGATATAATAGATGTATAATCATAGATGGGGTATATGATTATGATGATTTATGATGTATATTAAATGTATATTAAATGGATCTATAAATCATATTAATGACCAATCTTGGATCGCCACCATTGGTGCTTGGTCTAGTAATGATTCTACGATCTTCATGGCGCGCCATTGAGTACATTTTTCTTCCCGCTTCGGTGAGTGGGTGAAATATTCATCGCAGAAAATTGGGGCATGGAGGATTTTCCGCTACTAAGTTGGATCACATACATCATGTCCAAGTTTCTTGGTCACCACAGTAATCATCAACTCATCAATCCAGTTCTATTGGTCTGACACAAGCCTACGTCCAATTTCTATTCTGCCCTGGCATTTTTCGGAGAAAAATGCCCTGAAAACTGCTGGGACATTTGGGGAGGACATCCACCACGGGACGGTTGGGGGAGTTGTTGAGTATGAACCATCACTATCAACCATCATTACTAACCATTACGGAGCAGCATGAAAAAAAACAACAGTTTTTTAGGGGACCATCATTTTTATGAATGGATTGGTTTACAGGAAACTCCCATATTTATCATCCTTCAAGGGAAAATCCAAGGTTTCCGGTAGATTTTCGCTCCAACCAATCCATTGATTAATAGTTAAATTAAAAAATTAAACCCTTAATCAAGTAAAACAAATAATATCCATAAAAATATGTTTCACACACATATATATATAAATATATATATATATATATACCATTCAAATGTCGGATTCAGTCACAGGGTTTGGATAGCCAGCCATCCCGACCACTGGGCACCACTGAGCAAGCACCACTGGGCACCTGGACACCGCCGAAGACATGTTGGAGGACGGTGCGTTTCACATTCTCGCCTGAGACATGCGATGAATGGGGACATCATGGGTGATATAAAACATTATACAGGGAATATTAATGTATATTACATAATTTGGGAATATAATTATGGGATATAGATGGATATAGCCATGATAGGAATTGGGTTGCTTTCAGGAAAAAAAACGCTAGGAAAGTGATGGAAACTGATTGAATCTGACTGCCCCCAGCATTATCAATGTGACGACGGTTCCGTGTAATGGGCCAACATGGATGGTTGGTCCAGAAATAGGGCATACCGGCATGCCCCATTTCTGTCGTTTCGTTCTAATATAAACTGACGATTTTGCGGGCCATGAATGACACCCAAAGTTTGAAGGATCGCATTTTCCACATTGGAAAATGGACCTTCATCTATGATATATATATATATATATTCTGTATATACATATATATATATATATATATTATAGAATGATCTTTAGGATAGCTGGCGGTAAGAAACTGATTGCATAAGTTATATATAAGCCCCCTGTACTATCCTGTACTTATCTGGGCCACCCCACTTTGCAGGACTGTCATCATCAGGGATCGCGCTGCCTGCTAGGGCAGCTGCGTGGAAATGAGATGACCAACGGATAATGAGGACTTCACAAAGAAATCGTGGCTGTTTACCCAGACCAAAATGGTGATAGCCATAAACACAACATTGTAAAGCGACTAAGTGCTAGCGGATGGAAACAGAGATCTTACTCAGAATTTCGTTGGGATACAAAGAAGCACATTGTCATTTGATGATAGTGTTTCTACATGTTTCTAAGATCTCTGAGAGTCGGTGATGTCAGCTAAGGCTTGCTAAGGCTTTACGGGAATACTCCGTGAACTGCCTTACCAGCATGACTGGGTAGCGCCACCAGGCGGATAGCCAGCGGTAATCACGGGTTGTCTATTGCTTCGCTGCACTCTAAGGTTCTGGGCCTGGCGTTTTGTATTGTTGCTTTATATTGGTTTTCTATATGGTTATATAAACTATATCCCTGTATCCAGGATGATTGGCTGTATTATCTTGATATATATATATAACATTTATTTTTCAACTCATAGTATCCATGAATTTTATGCCATGTTCGAGGACATAAACCTATACTGACCGGCTCCGTGCGATGTCCAACTCCCCACGAAACGGGGCGTGCTTTGTGTGTGTGTTGGTTAAAAATTTTCAGTGGAATCAGGAGACTCCCCTGGGCGAACATGGATGTCAGCCCACAGCAAATCAAGGTCTTGACCCTTCAATTCCATGGTGGGAAACCAAAAAAAAACAGCAGCTCCCACAGCACCTCCAGTTGTGCAAAGAGATCCACCACGATACCTCAGAGAACGCTTATTTTTGGGGGAATGTTGGGAGGACACCAGTCATGGCCAAAAAATGGGGGTCACCCGACAGGGTAGTTTGGAGACACCGTGGCCTGCAACGGAAAATCCTGTGACACGTCTACTCATCGATAGATAGACAGATATAGATTAGAGTCGAGCAGATTAGACTGAATCAATTTAGATCAGATCAGGTCAGATTAGGTTTAGATTAAATCAGGTTAGATCAGACTAGATCAAATCAAATATGATCACATCCAATAGGTACTGTAGATAGATAGATTAATTGATTCGAAATAAAAATAACTAGACATATAATATACATGTACAGATAACGCAATACACTGATGGTCCAGGACATGGCTTGTCGATGCATGTCGCGTATATTCCACGACTTATTTCTGGTGATTTTATGTTGGTTCACCAGGAAGCTCCATTGAGAAGAGGTGAAAATGTGGAACTTTGAAGTGTTTAGTCTCATCCTCCAAAACTTGGAACATGTCGATTCTAACTAGAAATTGATGGGCCCATGGCCAGGCTACAACTATTAGTGGAGGAATTCAAATGAGTGAAGCACTGTGTGTTTGAAACCCCTACCCTGAAAATGGGATTTATCACTGCATCCTCCTTCCCAATAAGACAAGCACCAAACAAATGTTGGGGTTTGACCTAGAGAATCTCAATGACTTTGCCAGGCGCCTTGAAACTTCACGCTGGCCACTGCACCATTCTGTTGGGCGTCCGCCTGCGCGGTTCGAAACATCTGATTTTGTCGAAATCCGACAGGATTTTTTTCATTTTACCATCCAAGTTTCCTGTGAGATTTTCCCCGCGCAGCAACTCTGCAATTCTGGATGGGTGTGTTGTGCTCCTGAGTTACTTTTCGAAGGAAAAACACAAGGTGTCCGTCCCAACAAACAATATGACTGTTTCAAGAAGAACATGCTAAAATCAACAGTTTGCCATTTGCGGAGCAGAAACCATCTAGGAAATATCAATAGGGTGTCGCCATCACATGATTGAAAGTATCCGGGTGAGATGATCAGCGGTGATTGAATCAGAAAGTGGTGCATGCTGCTGATACCCCCAAAAATGCCAAAACGTAAATCATCACTTATTTTAGAAAGAGATTTTACATATTTTGGGGATTGCATGGGGGTTCATGTACTTAACACAAATTGGTGCTGCTTATTTAAGGTGATTACCATCCTTTTTTACGAAAAACAGGTGCTGCTTAAAAACCCAGAAAATCTCAACTAATTTGTCAGCTTTCCCAGGGAAACCATTGGTTTTCCATATTTTCTTCGATGTTTACCGGGTACTTCACAAAACGAACGGCGACAACTCGGCCTTGCTGAGCGACCCTTCCAACTTTCGCAGGATCGCATCGAAGGCCTCCGGTGACGAAAGGCGATCCCACCCAGGGGATGATCAGAAACGGGAAACCATTGTGGAAACAAGAACAACATAGTACATATTATATTTGTTTATATGTCTTTATGTTTATTTATTCATGTTGTTGGTTTAAATATTTACTGATTTATTTATTTGCTTTTTACTTATTTATTTATTCATATTTTAATTAATCTATAATATGTATAGCACCTCCGTAAAAAAATGGAAAAGTAAAAATACAACCCAAATACATTCAATTCATGATAAATTGTGTTCCTATATTTTTGGGAGGAACTATTCACATACAGTATACATATATCCGGTCTCTATACATATTAATATTCATATGTAAATGATATAAATATAAAAATATATGTGTATATAAATATGAAAGCAAACACAAATATGTTTATATACATATATATATACATGGTTATATATGTATGTATATTATATGCGTGTGTGACCGCCGAACAACTTCCATTTGGGCTGCCATATTCTTGGACGAATCCATCTGGGAAATATTGTAATGTTCCATGATAATTGGGTGGTGATGACTCAAAATAATTCTTTCTTCCTATTACTAAAACTCCCCCAAATAAAAAATAGGATTAGTGTGGCACTTCCGGTTTTTTGGGGTTGGGCACAATTGGATTCTTAATTGTGGTAATTGAGAATCAAAAGGAGAACAAGATGGTGAAACAATGGGTTCAACCCCCTGTTAATAAAAATAGATTGCCACCTGGAAGTTTTTATCAGGGTCCCATCTCACAAGTTTTATTTTTTAGTTTTATTATTAGGGTTTTCATTGGAATACTAGGGGAAAGCTTCAAAATCCAGTGTTTGGCACTAGTTTGATTTTAAAAAGGGATTTAATCAAATTTGAAACAAGTCTTTTATTATTAGGGTTTTCAGTGGAATATTAGGGGAAAGCTTCAAAATCCAGTGTTTGGCACTAGTTTGATTTTAAAAAGGAATTTAATCAAATTTGAAATCAAGTTGTTTATTATTAAGGTGTCATTGGAATATTAGGGGAAAGCTTCGAAATCCAGTTTTTGGCAATATTTTATATAGATTTTAATAAGGGACTCAATCACATTTGAAATTGAGTATCTTTTATCTTTATTCTAAAAGTTTTCATTGGAATATTAGGGGAAAGCTTCGAAATCCAGTTTTTGGCAATATTTTAGGTAGATTTTTAAAAGGGATTTAATCAAATTTGAAATCTATTTTTAATTTTTATTCTTAAGGTTTTCATTGCAACAATATTAGGGGCCCCCTAATACAAAATACCCCTTAATAATAAAAATAGACCACTGTGTTTACCATTTTGGGGGGGTGGGGGGGGTTTCAGTCATAGGGAGAGAGGATTAGGCATTACCCTGCCAGTACACTGACATAGCTAGCTACGGAACATCTACCGTTTGTCGACTCCGAGCGGGAAACAACTATGGATTTCAACAGCTTTGGAAACGTTTACTGGAGGATATGTTTCAACTCCCCTCCATGCATTCATGGGATGCCACTGTTGATGTTTTGACCCATACCCGCGCTCGTATTAGTGTTCTTCTCATGTATTGGATGAAGCCAAATTCTGAATTTTGAACATTGGGCATCAACAATTCACTACCGGATTGGGTCTTGGTAGGCATTTCATATCATTTCATCCATGTTGTGCCTTCGTAATCTTTGTAAATGGACGAAGTTATATCAACTTAGTATATGTTTAATTTACAATCTCATAAATATGCACAGGCATGCGACACTCTGACATACTCTGACGTCCTGATATGATTTTATACGAAGCTTATACCTTTGAAGGATTGGATATCTAATCGCTACTGCATCATTGAAATTTCGCAATCCAATGTGCGATGATCCTGATCACTGATGATGACATGCTGAGTTGGGCAATCATCCATAAGCATCCAAGTGACAATGCGTATAATAATGTGGTAAAAACAATCATAAACCACCCATCTGGGAATGGTTTATACCATTTTATACCACCTATTGAAGGTGAAATTGGGGATGGTCTATTATTGTTTTCCCATGTCTTACCCACATTATATACATATGAAAAAAACTCATAACTATTATGTGTACCATTATGAACCTGAATCTTCATCCATCAAATTCCCAGATATTTTATTGATGCGATCCTTTCCGGGACCATCCCAATCATCCCACGCCACGATCGTTGTTTTGATGGTTTTTGAAGCCGTTTTGCGTCCATTTAACCGCGCCTGGTATGTTTGAAAAATGCAGTGAACTGTCCAACTTCAAGCTGAGGATGCTGGATGATGTTATCATCCCCTCCTACCCATCATCAAATATAGGTATATAGATCAAATTTGACAATTTGATGATAACATGATAGGTAGGTAAAATGTAATAATGTCCAAACCCTACCGGATTGCGGAAACATTCGCTTTAGCAGTTTCTATATAGGTCAAATTATAGTGAAATCCCAAAATTTTGGGGCGATCACATGCAGGAAACAAGCGAAACAAACAAAAATCCTTGGGATTGTTCACGTTCCGGTTGTTTGAAAAAAAAACGCTATATTGTATATTTCACATCTTGAACGCCCAAACGCCTACTCTAGCCATAGCCAGATGGGCCACTATGAATCTCAATGGTGGGATGTTGTCTCAGAGCCATGACAAGTTGACAGTGAAGCCACGGATACGAATGTAGCAACGCCAGCAATATAAAACATATACTTCATTTACCCCACTTGCCAGGAAAGCAGGGTGCATAAGGGTTTTAAATGAGTACATCCCCTGCCTCAAACGGGGAGAAAAGGTTTCGCGAACATCACATGGTGCTGTGAAATTGTTTCCCTTCACCAGTGGAGCCAATATTCCACCGAACATGTCCATGGCAGAGTAGAACCCCCATGGATTGTTGGGCATCCAGCCAAGTTTGGACATTCCCCCTTTTGCCTATACATTTGTATACCTTGAGAACCAAAACCCGCAGAAATCTTAGGGTTTGAAAAATACCCGAGTTTTTCTGACAAAACCCGGGGGTATTTTAACCCATTCTGAAAGTACGGGTTAGGTATGGGTTAGGTACGGGTTAGTACAGGTTAAGTACGGGTTAGGTACGGGTTAAGTATGGATTCAAAATCAATACCCGAGGTCTTCAATCGAAAACCGAGGTTTTCTTATTTTTTCCGAAATACCTCAGGTTCTTGTGTTGACCCGAAGAATTCTTAGGGTTTTGGTTCTCAAGGTATAAATAATAGTACACAATTTCATTATTGGAGGCGGCGTGGTACTGTTGCTTGAGCCCGCTTGTTTCGTGGATATCACCATTGTTGGCAATATCTCTATGGCAATATATGTGTTCCAAGCTTGGGTGAGCTTGAACACCTGTCACGTACTCATCCGATCATTCAACAGGGGACGAAGTGCAGCACATCGCGCTGGCGCTTTTATCGTCTCTCCTGCTCTGACTCCAAGTCTTTTGAGACGGTCCATGATGACTTCGCAATGATTCGCGTTTCCCAAATTTGTAAACACATCTCAAAAAAACTGGCGCATCTAAGTAATTAGGTGGGTGTGCATTTTTGAAGACACGGATCCTGAACATGTCCGCGAGGTCATCCCACTCCTTCCGATCATATGCGCCGAAAGAGGTGCAGTCTCTTCACTGTTTCTCCAGTACCAAACGTGGCACGAGATGCGAACGAAATGGACATGCGTCCGGGCTTTCAAAGCAACACATGCTGGATGTAGTTTTGTGCCATGTGAGCCACGATGCACTCCAATAGAATCTCCAGTAAGTCTGGTACTAAGAACCCAACACAACCCATACAACCATCAATCAATGTCGCAATGAAATTCAATGAATTGGGGGGCCCGTCCCTATATTCAGACAAAACCATGTTACAACATGTTACCACCATGGCGACTCACATGGTACAAAAATGGCACGTCCGTCGCAGCCGCGCTCGTCTTTTCAGCGCCCAAACACCGGACACCACCCGTGGTTTCTGGGGCCAGAAACTCGCAAGGCTCGCCCTTTAGGTGAAGTCGTTGACAAGTCGATGGGCCGTGAGACCACCAATCAAATTCATACCAATGGGGTTTATGGGTTTATTCATGGCGAGAAGCGAACCCAGATTAGGGACATAATATGACATAATTGATATATGGTTGTATTATTTTATTTTTTTTACGGCACCTGTCGTAACGCATTTACAATAGATTAGTATTAACATGAAACATCAATATGACATAATATGACTTGGGTTTGTCCAAACATGGGGAATGCCGGAGGCCATTCGAAGGAAAATGAGAATCAAACACGAACCGCACTTTTTGGGTAGCTCCAGACAGACCGACATTCGGTAACTTGAATGACGCGCTCACCCGGAAGGAATGCAATTGATTTATTAGTATGGCCAGTTGAACTTGTTAATTTGAAGGTTTACGAGCCCATAGCCCTAGTTTCGGGTTTACAAACCCATTTTAGCAGTAGATCGTGATCATAAGTGAATCACCTACGTTCGCTGCAGGGCCCATCGCTGTACATGAGTTTCAGCTGAACCGGTTGCATTGCCGGAAATTTGCTGGAGCACATGCAACTTTCGAGAGGCTTCTGGTTGCCGGTCACAAGTGAAATTTTGGCGGATGTTGTCCGGGTTTTTGTCTGTTCAAACCAAAAGTTTCAAATTTGCCGGGTCCTGGTTGGTCAACACCACTCAAAATCAAGTGCGATGGCTCATGAAACTACCACCCAATCAAACTCCATTTTTTTTCCTGCATCAAACGGTTTTCGGAAATTTTGTTTTTGTTCTTGCAATGAATGATCAGAAAGCGAGAGAAATGCTGGGTGCAAATGATTGTTGTATTTACCGCATTTGGTTTGTTGCTTCTGCTGCTGCTAAAACCATGGTGAATGTTGTTAGTAAGTGTTGTCTGGGGTTGTTTTATTGTGTTTTTTCATCCTTTGGTTTCATGTTTTTTTCTGATTGCCGTATGTATTCAATATTTTGTTGTCGCTGTTTCTTTTGTTGTTAAAAACATTGTTGTTGTTGTTGCTGTTGCTGCTGTTGCTGTTGTGGTGGTTGTGTTTGTTGTTTGTTGCTTGTTGTTTAATGTTTCATTCATGCATTCATTCATTTCATTCATGCATTCATTTCATTTCACTTCATTTCATTTCATTTCATTTCACTTCATTTCATTTCATTTCATTCATTCATTCATTCATTTCATTCATTCAT
>Ga0126342_10004363_pt1 | contig 24054 bp, 25 predicted proteins | sample Cyp1metagenome_FD_92528 | JGI IMG/M metagenome (GOLD analysis project Ga0126342, IMG submission 92528) | Coral microbial communities from Lord Howe Island, Old Settlement Bay, Australia - Cyphastrea 1 metagenome | ecosystem: Host-associated > Invertebrates > Cnidaria > Coral ...
ACTGTACATGAACATACATACATACACACAAACTCACCCACCATCACCGCTCCATCACTCTTATACTTCCTCTTCCCTTCTTGCTCTTCTATGGTCAGTCTAAGTCTAAAGAAGTTGGTAACAAGTGGGGTTATCCGGTCCTTTAATTAATGGGAAAATCCACTATTAATGGTCATTTTCAATAGCTACGTTAAATTACCAGAGGGTATATTGATTCCATGCAGGTTTAGCAGATTTTAGCAGCATTCTAGGCATCGGTGAAAGCGGCCAAAGGAAACGTTTGGACAAGTGGCAGAAGGATGCTGAACGGCGAGCTGTGCGATGCACCCTGGCCATCCCTGGCCCATGACTGGGCTGATGTTTCGGTAAATTTGCAGAAAACCCGTGGGTTTTACATGGTTTCACCACCCCATTGCCTGAAAATTGAAGGGGTTCCTACTGTGATCTACCATGTAATTCAATTGGGATACTTGGGCTCATATGGATGTATAATCCCCTTTTTTTCAGGGGGGTTCCTGTAGATTTCACATACTCAACACCCAAAGACACTAGAAAACCATGTGAAGTCGCCGATTCAATCGACCAATTCCTGGTTTGCCGAACGAGTTGATTGCAATATTATGCAATATCTATGTACGGCCCTATTCATAGAAACTAGTTGAAACCATGTTTAATGATAGTTTAATGAGTTGTATCCCGGTACAGTAGCCCATCAATCACTATACCGACTATACCGACTATACCCCAAAAAAGTTCCCATGGGATGGTACCATTGGTAGACAGGACGCAGCCTTTTTGTCATTTCAGGACATAAGTCTGGCCGAATTATGACAAGTTCGCTGGTCACAATCACTGCAGGTCTGATTTGATAATTCACATTTGGGGAACCACCCCACACGAGAAAAAACAACATTTCAGGATACCCTCTGGTAAACTAACATAACTATAGAAAATCACCATTTTTAATGGGAAAATCCACTATAAATGACCATTTTCAATAGCTATGTTAGTTTACCAGGTTACCAGAGGGTATTTTAAATTTAAGGCTGGTCAAGTTGGAAATTCTTCTAGTAATAGCCACAGAATTGGGACACACACACACAGAGAGAGACACGCCAATAAATGTATAATAAGCATACATATTTACACATATACATGTATGTTTCAAGACGATGAAACAAACTAACAAGACGAATGGCCAAGTAGTTGTGGTACCCCGCTTCAGTGATTTATTTCCAGGCAGATGTCTGATCTCGTGACATCCTCAGCTTGTCACGACCAAAGACAGTCGCTTTTGTTAGTTGAGCTGTCGGTTTGGAGACACCCAGTTTGATCCCCACCCCAACGCTATGCCAAAGACCTGAAGTCTAGTGCTAAGTCATCCAGAAGCATCAAGAATCCAACCATATCCAACCGTTCCGCGTAGACTTTATCAGCCAGATCCCATCCATCACTGGACATGGGTTTTGGCTCCACCATTTCATGACCTGTGAGGTTTATGGTGAGCATGCTGGCAGCCGGAACTGGCGAGTTTTTAGCCAACCCTCCGGTTGTCATCAAGAACTACCAGCGCGCGCCCCAGCCACAGAGGAAGGTCCAAATGCATGTCCTGCACGGCCAAGGATCACCAACAATGTGGGTATCATCACAGTCCGTGGCCCAGTGACCAAGATGAGCCACCTGCTGGCCTGCTGGCCTTTAAGACTCTTTCAGAAGACAACGACAATGGAAAGTCACATCTTTTTTTTCGGAAAACCATGTATGGACCTATGGCATATATGGATTATTGATGATTATTGGATTGGTAATCACCATTACCTATGATTTTCCATGATTATTGATGATTATTGATGATTATTGATGATTATTGGATTGGTAATCACCATTACATGATTATTGATGTTCCATGATCTTCCTAAAATCCTTGATTTTCCATCACCCTGGGCGCGCCTGGATTGGCTTTTTCAGCATTCAACTTGGCTCTCCGTGGCTCCATGGCAGGCTGTAGAAGAACTGTGGGCACAAGGAGGTCCACCCCGGTTTTTCAGTGGAGCCACTTGGTGGCAGACACCAGCGACTTTCCTGCCGTTTGGTGGTTTTTGAATTGTTGGTTGATGTTCGACATTGTGTAAAACCATGTTTAAAAACCATCAAAAGCCTAGAAATGCTTGATGTTCGACATTGTTCATGTTCAAACCTGGAAATGGGAAGATGATTCCACCTAGACTGGCTGGTGCTTGAAACCAGCCAGTGACCTTATACTGGCATATACTGGCTGTGGGTCGTGTTGACCGTGTTGATTGGAAACCCTGGCAGAAATCAAGGTTGGCATGGGCGTTGTGCGAAAATCCCTCGCCAACGGCGTGCACAGCTCAGTACCACCGAGACGTGCCAGTGGAGCTCTGGACGCTCTGGTATTTTTGGGTGTAAGCATTATATACATGCTCATCATCCATCAGTTTCATGTGAATCTGTGGTGCGCACCACCACCAGGTGGTTCTACAGACGTGCTTGCCTCAACCACATGGCTTCAAATAGTTTCTGGTTTCCCATGCTTATGTCATGTCACTGCCAGGATATGCCAGGTGTCTTGACGCATTCTTTTCTAGAAAGTCTTCCGGCAACATTTGTGACACGAAAATGGTGATCATGGTACAATCTTGCGAGAATCTTATGCCAGGAATTTATGCTCAAGCATGGGTTTCCTGGAGTCTCTGAATGTGAGGCGCCAAACTTTGAAAAAGAGATGCATGGATATGAGATGTCAAGCTATGAGAACCTCAACAACTTGAGGCCGCTGGGCCGGGCCAACCCCGTCTTTGATGCTACCCGTGCACGGAAGAAGGCGGAACAGGATTCCATCCTACTGGCCAATCGCATCCGCTTGCTGCGAGCGGAAGATGCCCGGACCCGGAAGAAAATTGTCGAGACGGAGAAGAAGACGCAGGAGATTCAACTGGGATTCATTTGTTTACTGCACTTTATTTTCCATTCTTGGCGCATTGTTATTTTCTATTCCTAAAGTCAGATTCATGATGGTGATGATGATGGTGATGGTGATGGTGATGATGGTGATGATGATGATGGTGATGATGATGGTGATGCAATGATGATGATGATGATCATGATGATGATGATGATGGTGATGATGATGGTGATGCAATGATGATGATGATGATGATGATGATCATGATGATGATGATGATCATCATCATCATCATCGTGGTCGGCATGATGATGATGGTGATGGTGATGATGATGATGGTGATGGTGATGGTGATGATGATGGTCGGCATGATGATGATGGTCGGCATATGTCGGCATGATGATTTTTGATGATGATATTTTTTGATGATGATGATGATGATGGTCAAAATGATGATGATGATGATGATGATTGATGATGATGATGATGATGATGATGATGATGATGATGGTGATGGTGATGGTGATGGTGATGATGATGGTCAGCATGATGATGATGGTCGGCATGATGATGATGGTCGGCATATGTCGGCATGATAATTTTTGATGATGATGATGATTATGAAGAAGATGATGATGATGATGATAATTGTGATGTTGGTGCTGCTGGTCCTGCTGGTGCTGCTGGTGCTTCCGGTGGAGGTGAAGCTGAAGATGAAGGTGGTGTGTTGTGTTGTGGTGGACTGGTGGACTGATGGCAACACAGCACCAGGAGATCCTGATGGCCAGGCAGCGCAATGAGCAGCGGAGACACGAGAAGGACCTTCCATGTTTTGAGCTATTTTGAGCTGCTGGGGGATTCAAACCCCTTTCCCACTAACACTAATGGATGCCAATGGTCGGTCAATTGTTTCATATGGTTTCATAGCCAAGACTTGACTTGTTTCTCACGGCAGCGAAGATGAGCAGCCTCAACTTCCTTGTTCCTGACATGAGAAACCGTCACCTGAAATTGGATCTGGTTACTGGGAACTTGAATGAATAGAGGATAATGAAGGTAAATGACCGTATTCGCATGTATTTGCTGATGTTTGTACAGGGCATGGTTCGTCATCGTTTTTATGTTTTCTTTGGTAAAACGTGGGAACTGGTATTAGGTGGAAATGGGGTCATGTGGCACAACTTTAGGGGGAATACAATTGATATCCTGCAACTGTTTTTCCTGGGTGCTTACACTTTGCCATGTGTTTTTCAAACATGTGTTCTTTGGGTTCAAAATCACCCACGGTATCCCACGGTAGTTGTGTGAATCGGTGCTGGTCGTACAATATTTGCACACTGTGTTTTTTTGTGACCTGTAATTTCAAACCTTGGAACATTGGAACATGGGAAAGGTGAAACAAAAGGTTAAGGAACGAAACAGAGATCAAGAACAGGGTGGTTTCACTTGAGCCAAAACCTTTTCCAAAACCAAACTCCTTTTCAGGAGGTCTTTGATGCTCAGAAGGAGGTCATGGAGCAGGACTTTCGCACCCGACAGATGGTGGAGCGTTTGGATCAGCAACATAAGATCCTTGACAAGAAGAGAGAAATCCAAGAGAAAAATGCCATGGGCGGCAATGCTCTTCGAAAGCAACGCCAGGCCCATAGGCAGATCCTGAATTTGGAACGGCAGGCCTCAGCAGATGAGGCGTTTGCGCGAGCCGAGCAGGTTCGTGTTGCGATGGACCGGGCAGCACAAAGCCGTGCCAGGTCGGAGGGAGCTAAGCAGGAATTGGCGAAGGATGTGTTGCGGGAGCGAATGCTCAGAGAAGAGGATGAGAGACGCTTGAGGCTTCAAGAAATTGATCGGATGGAAAGAGAAGAAGCCGATCTCTTGCAACGTCTTCATCGCTCTCAGGAGAGGCATCGAATGGCCTATCTGCAGCTGGAAGATGTTCTGCGAGGTGCATCTCCTTTGCCCGATGCCCATTTGGCATCCCAGGCCATCCAGGCCGACATGGCCACGCCGACGCCCAGCTCCTCGCGCCGCAACGCCGAGAGCCGTGAGAGTCGTCCCGAGTCGCGGTCCTCCAGACCTCCTTTGCCGCGGCTGGCAGCACCTCCCACCCGGGCACCGCCCGAGGTTCGAGCACCTCCTGGGGCCCGGCCATGCTCCGCACAGCGGCACAAGGCCAAAGCCAGCGTGTTGATGTCCGGGAAGTCCAGGATCGACACACCACCAGATGCTTTGATTTATTTAATTACTTGAGGTATCTACTATCTACAGTACATGATGTACATGACATGATTCCGATTGAATAGAGTTGGAATTCCATAGTTTGAGGACTCTACTTGGTAAATTTGTAGGGATCACTTTTTCTGGGTGCCTCAGTCAGTGATTCAGATCCAAATGATCCAAGGATGCAGTGGATCAACTGCGGCAAAAACATTCACTGAGTGCCATGAGCAATGCCAGCACGGCCAGCATGGGTGAAAGCATCCCTGCAGAAGGCAGTGGACCGAGTGTTTCATCTTCGGCACCTCAAATTCGGTACACCACAGTGGATGGCGTTCAGCTGGACATTCCAGCAGAAGAAGATCTGGATTTGGCCGCGCTGCTGAACGGCCGCTGAGGCCGAGGTTTCACAGTTTTGTACAGTGTTTTTGGCAGTTGCTGAATCAATGTTCTTCTGCGTTGCTTCGTGGCAAAATAGAGTTGGAAAGTACAAGATGGCACAAGGACAGTTTGGCCGCTGGCATTTCGCCGTTGCAATGAGAAATTCCAGAAGATCTTGTTCTCTCCTCGCAGCCCTGACTTAGCTGGCATAGGCACAGGTACATCATTTGACACACTCCACAGCGGCACCCAAGCTGTGAATGAGATTTGGTTTCATGATTTATATGAAATCTATTGAAATTTGAGTTCCCAAAATATCCCAAGTTCACGGGATTATTCCACATATTTCCACATTATGACAAGTTTAGGGTAGTTCTCACGCCAACATTGAGGGCCAGGCCAGGTGGTTGAGCAATAAATGCACCTCTAAATTTGCACCTTATCAGGTACCACTGGCTCGCGATTTACAGTAGCAATTCACTCATTGTGGATGTCTAAAATTAGTGGCTCTTATATTTCATATAAATTACATGTTGTCATCATACAGTGTCTGACCTGTAAGTACATCTGATACATCCGAATAGACATAGAATTTAAGCCATTCTCGCTTAAAGGTTCGTCCCCTAGCCAGGGCCGCCAGGGCCGTGTCCGCCCAGGATTGGCCCGACCAAAAGCGTTCTGCAGGCTGCTTGGCCACAATTGCAGAGCAACAAGGCAGGGAGACACAGGGATCCCCTCGGGGAAAATCTTGGGCTTCAAAATGGGATCAAATCAATTTAGATCATACCCATAGGATCCATGTATGGTATATATGCTAACATTTGGGGTGTATTGATGGTAAATGTTACCATATATACCATACATGGATCCTATGGGATATAGATTCCATGCTCCAAGATAGGCCGTGGCTTCGACTGACCCCCACATGCTACTTACAGTAGATTACTTAGACTTAGACCAAGCCAGAATGCCAGATAGCTGATCACTGGCGATCGCTGCCTCGTAGTTTCAGAAAAAATGATTAAACAAATGCCTCAGGCAAATGTTGAAAAAATATGTCTCTGTGATATTCTGTGATGATTTGGGCCCTTGCCAGTGGATTTATGATGGGATTTATCATGTTTAAAAATGGCACCCTGGCGAATTTTCTCCACAGTCTTGTTTCCTTCATGTTCATGTTACCATCCTTGTCATCCTAATACCCATTTAATATCTTCATATATTGTTGATGATACATCCATTTTTGGTTGAACAAATTTGCAAATGCCAAAGTTTGCTGTTTGTACTCTCTGGTTTCTTGCTTGCATTCTCTATGTTGATGGCATCAAATCCCTCGCTGTTGGTTGCCCATTTCTGTTCGTGTCTATGAAAACCGTTTGGGCGCGCTACATCCCTCATGTTTTTGTACTTAAAGCCATGCTTCTTGCTGACCATACCAGATGATCCATCAATTAATTTACGGTAACGCCATTTAAGTATGTGGAGGGCGGGCCAGACCGCGAGGCACAGGAGGTAGTATAAGATACCAGTTCGTATATTTAAATGTAGTTACCGTATGTTTAAATGAATTGGATTCCGTATGTTTGAATGGCCGGGCGGGCCAAGGAAAACCTTCCCGGAGGTAGTCTAAAATACTTGTTCGTAATATTTTAAAATCCGTATATTTAAATGTAGTTACCGTATATATGATATATTTTCCAGCACCGCAAGATCGCCCATTTGGATCAGCGCGCCAGCACACAACATTCATGTTTTACCACAGAAAGCTCTTTGTCCTACCTTTTGGTGGGTAAAAGGACTCATGTTGAGCCATTTTCATGACAATCATTTGCGTGCTCCAAAAACAAAGCGTTTTTTTTTTGCCTCCAAGTCATGTACAGTGGTATTCCCAAATAGCGGTGTATGTATCCATCTAGCATTGGTTTCCCCGAGCCAAATGACCACTAGTGGGGACAACTTGAGGCCCCTGACATTTCGGAAAGCCCATATTTGGGGGGATCTGGGCGGATCGTTGGGGTAATATCTTCTGACTAGCCATGGCCATGGCATGCCATGGCCATGTATCCCATTCACCCTCTGGTAATTTTGCATATGGAAAATCGTGTCTAAAAAATGTGGCAAATGGGTTTGTCTGAAAATAGGGTATATTCCCAAGTATAGCCATTTAATAGGGATAATGATCATTAACCATTGGGTTTAGGGGTACACTATTTTCAGACACACCCAAATGAATGCAAATGAATAGCGTCGCCTCAATGTCGCCCTGATTTTAGCGGTAGAGGTGCTGTTGAGCTTCATCGCCGGCAGCTTGACCGGAAGCTTCGCAGAGGTGATGACGAATCCACCGGACCAGGCGGGAAGCAGGGTGAACGTTGATTTCTGAATGCTACTGTATATATCAGTGTATGTACTGGATATATGATATATTAATGTATATGTATTATATATATATGATATGATATATATATATATATACTGGTTGGTGGTTTCAAACATGAATGTTGTTGTTCCATAATATATGATAGTGTATGTATATGTATATAATGTATATAGATTATATATATATGGTGATAAGTGATAATGTATATAGATTATATATGGTGATAGATTATATGCATATAATATATATATATATATACACACTGGTTGGTGGGTTGGAACATGGCTTTTATGACTTTCCATTCAGTTGGGAATTTCATCATCCCAATTGATGAACTCATATTTTTCAGAGGGGTTGAAGCCACCAACCAGTACATATATGTATATACTGTATACATGTATATGTATGTATATAATGTATATAGTATTATATATAGTGATAGTGTATGACTGGGGGGGGGTCCATAGACATGGGAGCACCCGAATAGCTGGATGGTTTATACTGGAAAATCCTATTAAAATGGATGAATTGAGGGTACCCCATTAAAAGAAAAAACATATGTACACGTATAGTGATATGCAATGGGGATGCGGCATGCTATTTATATAATCGTAAAGAAGGGGGATATAAACCAACAATACTATGTATTTGGGTGTTACTGGAAATGGGTGGTATACACCCAAAAAGTGCACCTCTGAATTGGAAAAATGACGATGATAAACCCATGGGATTAAAAATTGGTAGCCCTTTTTTAGATTTAGTTCATGTCCTTTGATTCATAATTGTTCATCTATCAAACATCAACAGCTCACTGTCATTATTTTTAAATATACCAGATATGGCCCATTGGCATCCCATTAATACTGCTACACTTGGTTTATGGTAGCTTGCAACTGGCGTTGATAAAATAACATCCAGCTGTATCAACTCAGATTTGCCTTAAGACCAGTTGGTTCTTTAATACTCACCAATACATAAACAGGGTTTATGTGACCAGACGTTTATCCTGGTTTATCAATTCTTCACAACGAAGACTTCAGCTTACCGGGCCGTCCAGATCCGGACTTGTCATGCATGTGATCAAGGTCTTGTCGTTGCAGAATGATGAATTCTCAACTTGGATGATTTGTAGCGATGGTTTCCCGAATTGTCATTGATAGCAATTGATAGCCATATATATAGAGTTCAATTTTTTTATCAATATAAATTGATCAGCATTATCGATCCCTCAATTTGGACAAAATTGGGACTGGTTTTGGATAGTTTACTCAGATCGGGATGATCTGAGAACTGTCAAGATTTGTGGAATGCTCAGCATCCATCACAAACATCCATCATGAGTATTTACACCCGTTGAGTTTCAAATGACTTTACTTCGAGTGATCCCCACCCTGACACACTATGCTGACATAGTTTCTGACATAACATCTGGAAGTATATGTGGCATATGTATTCTGACATTCTTTCCGGCACATACTCGGACATTCTAGCTGACATTTTTTCTGGCATCTACTCTGGCATTGTATCCGGCATCCAATCTGACATTCTTTCTGGCATCTAATCTGGCAATTTGGCATCTATTCTGACATTCTATCTGGCATTCTATCTACAGTAGCATTCATTCTGGCATTCTGGAGCTGGCAATAAGGTGTTGGGGTCCAGGCGTGACCCACTGCATCCGGAGCTGGCAGAAGCAAGAGACCCTCACCTGGCAGGTGGGGAAAAATGGTGGCTGACCAGCCAGATTTGGCAGATCAAATTACGCAAAGATGTCCCAAAGTTGGCCGGCCAGAGTTGGCCAAGGTTTGATTGAGCCACAAATTCAGAAACCTATGGACCCCCCAACATCTGGATGGTGTTTTAGGGTTTCATAGGGTTTCACATCCTTTGATCTCCCCTGGCGCACTGGAAATCATGGATAATCCCGAAAAAGTGCATGGTGTGCATGATTTTAGTCTCAATCATGGTGGCTTTGCAACTTGGAGTGCGAGAGGGTATGGCATTTATTTGTTGAATATATAGTGGCTTTTGTTATTTGTGCGCATGTACTGCAGGGAAAACGACTTTTCGGGCGAAAATACTGTGTGTCTCAATTTGGGGGAACACGAGGAAAGTCAAGGTTGGAGGTTTGGAAAGCATAGAAATTAGGTTCGCCAGACCAGGGGTGCAATGGTATAGTCTGACCAGCAGGTGCTGCTAAGCCCCTGCTTTCACGCAGAATACATCATGAATACATCCAACATCATCCAACCATATCCAGTTAAGGCCGTGTTGATGTTTGTACTCAAGTAATTTTTCGGGGCGACCTTCAAGAAAATTGGTCAATGATCAAGTTACGAAGTCAGGGAATGCTTTTTTCGAGGGTCCATCATGGTCCATCCCACCTTTTGCAGTCACCGAAGAAGAGCTTCCATTGTTCAATATATTATATGTCATATTAAATGATATAGCCGATATAGCTTTCATAATATGAGGACGATGAGGACGATAGTAACATATAGTAACCTCAAATAACTTCATACAACCTCAAATATTCCCATGGATTCCCCCATGTTTGACATTGTTTGACCGTCGATGGCTCATATTCAAAACGACCCCCCTGAGGCACCCGGTGGTTGAAATGCCAAGCAATCCATGAAGTCCACTTAAAAATGTTCCTCGGGCTACCCCCATCATCCATTGTTTGGTGGTGATTTTCCACTAAATAAACCATCCAGCTATTGGGCCCCATGACGATGGAAACGGAGGGCTTTCAGCCCATGTCTGAAGGTGAAGACGATGACCCAAGCTGGTGTGTTTGGACCTTACGATCCATGGCTTCGCGATGTCTATAACTATCTGCGTATAACGACCTCACTCTTCTCCCTGCAGTGGCTAGGATTGGGATAACTATCCCAATCTAGCCCAACTGTTCAGGTCAGTGAATTAGTAGAATTTACCTAGATCCATAGAGTTGGGAAGAAAAGAAAGGAACAGGCGCCGGATCCAGAGCCGCCAGTGGAACTCTGGTACGGGATTGATGAGAAAGTTTTTGATGGCCTATCCATAAAGTCTCCACCACGGTGATTTTGCAGACAGTGTTGGTAAATTGAGCATACAAATTCAACCTTCCAAAATTGAGCATACCAAAATTCAACAACTTCCAGCCGTTCTATGCCTTCTATTTACCTCTCAACACTCCGAAGTCAGTTTTGATATTCTTCAAGCACACCTATTTCATCACACGCCATTGGTCAAGATGGGGCTGTTTTCTGGGTTTGCCATGGTTTGCCAAAATCCCCAACAGTTGATCCTGAGACAAGCCCCTTGGAGGCCGTTCTTCGATGCCGTCCAATTGGCTGCAAGACATCCCTTCCGCGGTGCAGGCTTTGCAGGTTTGCGCAAGGCAAGTCTCGGAGATTCCGTGGGATGGATGTGGGATTCACCATGATTCACCATGACGCCATGACGCCAGCTTTAAAGCTGGCCATGGCTGGCCACATCAAAAAAAACCAGTCAAAATCATTCAATATTTTGCAGATGTATGCTACACCGTATTTGTATGTGTATGGCAATGGGTGTGGCTTTGTGTGTGTGCCAGGGCCCACTTCATATGTATAGATTGCATCGATCTTCGCCGAGGGTATCATCCGCGGCATCAACTGGGGTGGCCTTGCATTCTTCATGCATGTTGCGGTCTCAGATATCTTCGGAGACGGACCGAAGTCCTCACATTTTAGAGGGTCAAAAAGTCAAAAAGGGGTGTTTTCTAAAGGAATGGCAGGAAACACAGTGAAAAACTATGAAAAACTATTGTTTTTGGAGGGTTACTAGTAGCTGATTAAATGATACTAAATGTATCGTTAGTAGTTTTCGTGAGTTAATTCTATGGTTTGGGCCATCCCCAAGTTCAAGAATCACCCGTATTGTCCTATGTGGTCGCAATTTCCCCCGGACTAATGTGGTAGGGCTGAATACTTTGAGCCATTGATCAAGGATCCATCTTGGTGCGAGTCAGAAGTTGGATGAAGTTGGGTACACAATTGTCTTGATGGACCCTAGATGACTTTTTTTTTCTGTCGGAAACTTGGACGATTTGAGCAATGGTGATCACAAGAGGGGGGATTGACCAATTGGCTGAGTTCCTTTGCCAGTTCTTCCCAGCACATCGAAGAAAGATATTGGTCAAAGCACCCCATGGAACCAGGTGAACCAGACATTTTAGAATAATCCGTGCGGCTTATCATGGCTTATCCATAGAATCAATAGGGCTTATTGAATCGAATGATTGTTATTCATGGTTTTTTCATTGTTTTTTTCTCCAATTCCAATCTTCCAATCCAATTCCGGTCGTGACTTCACCAAGCCTTCGCTGCGAGGTCTTCGAGTGGATGTACCGAAAGTCCATTGCCGTCCGGACCGGCCGCAAGTTGGGATCTTAGAGCAGCAAAAAAAAAAAACGGTGTAAAACTGAGGAACATGAGCGAACAAATGGGAGGATCATCTATTGATCATCTCTATAAATGGGTGATTTCATGTGATTTATGAATTATTTATGATGATTTTATGGTGATTTTCCATTGCTAATGGTATGCATGGTGGAGTTGGCGGCCTCAAATCCTGTGAGGCGACAAATCTCCTGGAACCGGGATGAGCTCGAGACTCAAACTCAGTTTGTTCGATCAGTCAGTCAGCAAGCAGAGAATTAGAACAGTCACTGCCAGCCACTGCATGCCGAAGATGCTGGAAATATCTGGAAAATTCTGGGAAATATCTGGAATCTGGAGGAGGGTCGAGGACAGATGTACTACTGTATACCAGTGCAATTTTGGGTCAGAAACGAAAATGGAGAACTGATGAAGACAAGTTTCGAATGGCGATACGACAGATATCGATAGATGCCCGTTGTGCGTCCGCAACGATCCCATTCATAGCTGTCATAGCTACAAGTCATCTTTAGATTCGCAGTTTTCAGCGATAGCTTACTATAATTTCATCCAATTCAATATTCAAAGATTTATTGTTCGGAAAAAGAGACTCTTCAATCTTCCATATGTTCATATAGGATCGCTAATGTTTAATGAACTATCTACTTCAGGCTGAAATCATCTCTATTTCTCGTTGTCTTATCTTCGAAGCGGCTTCAACTCTTGAGCTTTGCGTCGCTGACAGCAGCTGACACAGTTTCCCCGCTGCCTTTAGCAGCGACTTAGTTTCTCCGCGTGCCGGAAAAAGATGAAAAGTGTCACCTTTGCAGATGACTGAGTTTGGTTTGGAAAGGTTTAGTGGGTATACAACCGTTTTGAACTTGTGGTCGTAGCCCAATTTTGACACAATTGTATGTTGTTCAACTATGTTCAAATTGATTGGAAAAACATGAAAACCATTGAAAACCCACTTTCTATGGGCAAAAAGCCTTTGAGCTTGGGTCTTTCCCGGCAGGAGCAGTTGAAGCTGATTGCAGATCACATGGCATCCGCCGCTTGTCCGTGGGACGATCTGAAGCTCAGGTAGTGATGGTTTACCTCTTGCCACTTGGGATATAATTAGTGGGGACATAATCGGAATGTATATTGTGTATACCCTCTGGTTATTTAACATAGCCATGGAAAATGGCCCATTTATAGATGGTTTACCTATTTAAAATGGTGATTTTCCGTGGCTATGTTAAACAACCAAATCGTACTTTTATATTTTATATACTGATATGCAATGGGGATGCGACCTACTATCTATAATGGTAAATAATAGGCATATAAGCTAACAAGCTGATGTATTTGGGTATGTCTGAAAATGGGGTATACCCCCACATGGCAACTTTTCTTGGGGAAAATGACGATGAATTCACCAATGATTTGGAGGGTGCTCGTTCTCTTCAGACAACCTGCTGGTGCCCTGGACCTGATCGTACTGCCACCCCGAACATGTAAGCGTGGTGATATGTGGCATAGCTGCGCTATCATAGCGGCTAAAAACTTCTGGATTTTGACATGTTTTGATCATTTTTTCTCATTTGTTCATACCTTTGAGGCAACTATGGCAGTTTGAGGCAACTGGAACAAAGCCTGAAACCAGTGAAACCGGGCTTCTGGACCACAATTCCTGGCTTCCTGGCATCGCATCAGGTGCCTTTAGATTTGGCTCAGCTGGACATGCAGAGCTTTGCCGAGGCCTGCGGGCACTTCGGGCACTGCTGGGGCGAGTGGTGGGGCGAGATGTAGCACCAAAGTGCTGAGAAAAACATGTGCTGGCAAGATGTATTAGCGTTCTTTTTTATTGTTTCTATATGTTTCTATAGTTTGTGGTGATCATATGGAAATGGTCGAAAGAATATATACATGAATCATAATTGAATTATATATATATATTAATTTGAATTAATATCGCATATCGCAAAGATATATATTATATGTATATGCATACATATGTATATATATACATATGCCAATGCCGAGATATAATGGATAATACAGAATGTTATGGGCTCAACGCCTCATGACCAGGAATCCTAAAACCAAAAGGAACCATCCAAAAATCAAAGGAAAAGGTGAAGAAATCCCTGCAGAAAGTATATTAAAATACGTAATTCCAATGAATTGGCCAATATTGTCCACAACAAAACCTTCATATCAAGATTATTTGAATTCTGGTCGCCTTCGAATTGTACGAAGTCAGAGAGTTCCAAGTCAGTTCTAATGATTCCAATGGCAATTGGTTTGCCAGATTGGCTCATTTCAACTCATTTCAATCAGCCATATATTGGATATATTGGGACATAGATTGTCAGATTCGAATTTTCAAAAACAAAAACAATAAGAAGAAGAAGAAGAAGAAAAACACAATAACCATGATAATATATAATTAAAATAATATAGTATAATATAGTAATAATAATGATTAATGATGATAGTAATTAATAATGATGATAATTGAACATTTGGGTTTCTCCAGCTCCCAAGTGTTCAGATGCGTTCAGGCTCGCGGTTGGCACAAGCTTGGCTTCGCCCCTGCGTGGTATCAACGTGCAATGGAGGCCATGGGCCCCAAAGACGTGGGAATTTGGAGAAACCTCGGGGAGTCAACGGAGGTTGATGGCCAGATTTCTACCAGAAATCTTCTGAGGGAGGAGCTTAATGGAGATTACATAGGAATACAATCCAAAAGTCAAGCTTTCTGCCGGGTATCCCATGTCCGTTACCACGAATCATGGGCAGGTTGGTAAGATTTTGTCCCTGATTCATTGGGGATTCCCGCGCCTTAGGGGCCTCCCAATCGGCCTCCCTACAGTCGCTCGAGAGCAACTCACATGGTCTGGAAACATGTCCCTCTCGGTCATTATGCAGGCAATTTGGGCTGATTCTTGGCCACCTTGCACTGGAATTTGTGAGGAAACCACGTACCCATAGGATCCATGTATGCCATATATGGTAACATTTACCATTAATATACCCCCCATGTTAGCATATATATACCATACATGGATCCTATGGGGTATGAAAGCACCACATGAAACGCAGAAGCCACGGCACAGGTGCAAAAGCTCTTCGATGAATTGATTCGCGAATTTGCCCAGGGGGCCTTCGAGGGTCAGGGAGCTCAGATGGCCGCCTGTTGTGGTGAAACCCCAATGGACACAGGGAGGTCCCCGGATCCAATAACCTCCCTAGCAGCCAATGTTGAATCATTGGTAAATGAACATTCGTAATGGGAAATGGATGGAAATGCCGAATGTTCCGTGGCTTTTTGTTGTGTTTTTTTGTCCCCAAAAAATCACTGCTTGAGTCGAATGACCATCATGACGTGGTCGCAGGGGACGATGCCAACCTGGTCAAAGATGAGGGGGTGGTCATGTGGTGGGTTCCAACCTGAGACGGCGAGAAATCGCGTCAGAAAACTTGAGCACCAAGAAACTGGCATGGGTCAAATTGGGAATTTTTGTCAAAATGATGTTCAAAATGGTGACCATGAAAAAGGCATAAGCAAAAACAACTGCGGCATTGCCTTTTCATGCATTTTTCCAGGAGACTTGGTGAACTTAGCTGTTCTGGCTAATTTCTAGAGGATTTCCACGAAATTTCAGCAAACACTGAAGTCCACTAAAAAAATCTAGGAGTTGGATGCTTCAGGATATATATATATATATATGCACATGATTGCACATATGTTTTTTGAAACATTTTTATTTGGATGTGCCGCTCGCGCCAAGAAAAGCCTTTATGAGAAAATGCCATCGTTTCGAAGGGCGGCTGAAGGCGCCGCAACTGCAGCGGCTTTGTAAATACAAAAATATGCTGCACGCATACATATTTGCGTATATACATATATAATCATATATATACGTGTGTGTGTGTTTGTGTGGGTGTACAATCGTCGAGTATTATTTGTTCAATATTGTTTGTATGTATATACACATGTAACAATGTATGATTTGTATGGGTATCTGATCTGGTGACATGTGGGAATATTTCACAGCCATGAAGCAGGAGGTTTGATGATTGTGATGGAATTCCAAGTGCTTTCTGGATGGTTCCTTTCTAATCCAATGGCTGACTTTTCCCATCCAAAATCTGGAATCCAAAATACCACAATCCAAACTTGGTCCAATCAAAGCGGCCAACTTCAAGATTGTTTGTTCGACTTTTGATGTCTCAATGGCTCAAACATGCTCAAACGGTCTTGATCATCTTGATCATATGAAACAGCTCCGCAATTCCCTGTTGATGCCCTTGGAATCCAGGATGTGATTCCAGGCAATCCTAGAGGGTACTGAACATCCATCCAAGTCTTTCGGGCTATTCGAAGCCTCCATTTCAACATAGTTATTTGGGTGTTACCTGAATTTTCAGGGCACCTCATTCCATCCGCTGATTATGAATCGTATTTACTCATATCTACTCATGGCATGAAACATCCCTACTACGATGGCCCGGCCCATGACAGCCCTGACTTGTCCATCAGGCCGTTGGCTCAACAGTGACAAGAAGTCCACGGGAATCGACTACGATGTGGTCGAAGCAAAGGTGCAGTGGAGTGTCCAGTGGTGTAATAGACTATTCTCACATAGCCCAAAGGGGCACTACCTCATACTACCCCTATAATTTATATTATAAATCAACCATGATTGGGGAATGTTAACCATATTTATTCATATTTATTCCATGTTTAACCCAAGTTTGCTGGAATATGCTGGAATTACTGGAGCTTTTCTATGTTTTGAATCCAAATGCAGTGTTTAACCAGTGAAAATATGGTGGTTTCTCGCATCCGTATTATGGGAGTATGTTTCCATCGGATGATATTTATATAGTACTAGGGAAGGGTTATCCATTCTTGCTGGGCTGGTTTATAGCTGGTTGCCGAGCCACCAGTAAAGGAAAACATGGAAAACTGAGTCCTTGGGGACCACGACCCCTATATCTTAGGTGACTGAAACAGTTTGAGTACCGGTGAAATACCCCAGCAAATAGGTGTGAGAAAGCTCCGGTCATGGAAGACTTCTACAATTGCGCGTCTGGTAATCAAACATGGCAATGGCAATGGACAATTGCACACAATTGCCTATTTTTCTGGATGATTTTCCCAGCTACAAAATTCCATAAAATTCCATGGCTGGAGGGAATTTTCCAGCATTTTCCAGCCACGTTTGACTGAGGGTCCAGTCTTCCAGTCTTCCAGTCTTCGCCACGTTTCATTCGCTGCAGCCGTTGGTACAGCTGCGTTGTGGCCTTGGACCACTAATATTGAAGCCATGGGAGGACTTCTCTCAGCTGCAGATGAGCATCCACAGAGCACTGGGACAACGGTGGATTGCAACTGGTTAAGGCTTCAGATGGCTTCAGATTCACATGTTTTAACCATTTTTAACCTATGGGAATTGCAAAAATGATAGTTTTGTTTGGTAATTGAATGTTGTTTCTGTTTGGTAATTCCCCAAATCACTTACTCTTGTTTTGCAATTCACAATCCGTGCCATGCCTGAAAATGGGAGATTTTAGAGTGGTGAATGAAGCGAATGAATCCACGCAAAGCACCATTTGTCACTGAAATTTTGCTCGAACTGGTGTACAAATGTCCGAACGGATAGAATATGTTCAACCCTCACAAAAAATGCAAAGGAGCTGGGACAAAGACCTGACACGACATGCACATCAGCACACACATTTACCAGCAGTTCACTTGTCAGACTGTCCAGTAGCTTGAAACTCGCTCCAGATGCCATGAAACGCACTCCCTTCAACTCTCGAGACTCTCAAGGCTTTGGAGGAATGGAGTCACTGAAGCTCACTGAAGGCATAAACATCATAGGGATAGATCGGATGGACCAGTACACCATAAAAACACCCATGGCTGGGTTACATGCCTGGCTGGGTTGGTTCGCATTTCTAAAAATGCCGATGCTGAAAGCATCTCAAAGCAATTCTTGCTCGGATACTTAAACAAGGTCCAAAAGCCAAAGAAAGTGCTACATTCAAGGCATATGCAAGACCCAAACCCAAATGAGCGGAACATTGTACATCACTTGCTCGTAGAAGCGGCTGAGAGATGTTTTTGGGGTCCCCAGCTGCCAGCTGGCTTCACCAAAAAATCCACAAGGTAAGCAGTTCCTTCGCGAAGCGAGTGGCCGATTGTCCGACTTCTACGTGCGCGTGCGCGATTTGGGCGAAGGAGCGTATGGCGAAGTCTTCTTGGCGCGTCAGCGAATTCTGTCAGGGAGCCATGAACGAGACTGGTTCAGGGCTGGGTTTTGTGGTGGGTTTTGTCATGTTTTGTCCCATTTGCCCAAAAGTGGGAGGAGAATGAGGAGAAGGACCAATGATGATAACATTTTTTGGGATCTGTGAGGTGGTTAGTGGCTACGGTTATTGTATGGTTTCCTCCCAGGAAAGGGATGATGATCTTCAATTCACGATATTTTTTTCGGGTGGCTCAACCGGCCAATTGTGTCGTTTGAGGAGAGGGTCGGCTCTGCGCAGTGAAACGCGTGCGGAAGCCCAACGTCCAAGCAGGCCTTGATGCGGAGGGCGCCGATTCCGAAGAAGCCTTGGAAGAGTTTCGGGTGGAGGTGGAACTGATGAAATCCTTGGACCATCCCTCGATCTGCCGGCTACTGCAGGTCTACGAAGATCCCAAGAATTTGCGCCTTGGAAAAAGGGAAACATCAAAGGGATATAAGGGATGATTTATGGCACGATGTAACATCGTATACATCCTGGTTTACTAATGTTTATGATATTTAGCGTAACATCTGTAGAAGTATGAAATTATGACTTTTTTGTATGTATCTTGTTGACAGGAAGTGTTGATCGTTGACTCGTCCACATACCTGTTGTTATATTATCTCAGTATGTTCATCGTCATCAGCCAGGTATTTGGTGATGGAACACCTCCAGGGCGGCGAACTTTTCGAGCACGTGGTGGACGTGGGCCATTTGTCGGAGCCCACGGCAGCTCGTGTGGTGAGGCAGGTCGCTTCGGCGCTGGCATACTGCCACGAACATGGCGTGGTGCATCGGGATATCAAACCGGAGCGGGCCGAAGTTCTGCTGATGACTTGGTCGTTCATCATGTTCATCCCAGTTTGTACATGGGTTCAGTTCATTAATTGTAACATATTGTAACCCCAGTTTGAAGAGCGTTTGAAGTGGAACATAGTGGAACCCTACTTAGCCCATAACAGAGTTATAACTTATACTTGCCAAGTGGGATGAACCAGAAAGGAGGAACATGTATTTGCAGGCACTTTGGGGTCACTGTTCCGTCAATTTGACGAAGATTTATCACCATGTTAGCTCAAATTGACTAGGAATTCGATGACATTCCACACTCGTGCAGCATTTGCTGGTCGAATCCCTGTCTAATGGAGCCAAGAGGGAAGAAAGTCCAGTTGACTAGCAGTGACTAGCACTAAACAGCCCATGTTGATCCATTTTTGGGGATGGGCACCCATGGTTTCTCGCTCTAATTAGTGCCACCGGTTGGCGATGGCGATGAGTAGACTGGAAGCAACGCAGGTATGGGCAGGTTCTTTTTGGTACCCTGTTTGCCATATGTTCCATCATGCTCCATGCTGGCCGCCCAAAGCCAGCGTTGGAGCCAACAGAATCTAACCCTGGAACAGGAACTCGATGGTTCCACGGGGAAGCCTCATGGGTCAGATATGTCCAGATCCCATAGAGTTGACTATCTGAACTGTTCCCACAACGAATTGGCTATGTCTTGAATCATGTTCGTATCATGTACGTATTCTTGGATGATTGAAACTTGTCTGCAGTTTCGCAGGGAGGATCTATCAGAATCTAATGAATCTATCAGTTTATCTCAATATAGTGTATCCCCGTGATATCCCCATTAAATTAGCCCATAATTCACCATAAACTGCTGGTTTTTTTTTCCAGGAGAATATCCTGGTGGTCGATGAAGATCAAGAGCTTACAGTGAAGCTCATCGACTTTGGCTTCGGGAGTCGCATCCTAGAGGGCGTGAAATTGCGGGCCAAAGTTGGGACCTTTGTGCGCTTTGGTGAATTTTGAGATTTGTAGAATTTTGTAGATCTGAGAAGATGTGAGGTATGTGTGTAGCCCTCATCATCTAGAAAATTTGAATAATTACATCCCATATTAGGCTTGTTAGAAGATACAGTCGATACAGCGGGATGGGTTGAAGATGCTTGAAGCATGTTGAAGCTGTTCAAAGAATCAATAGCCTCAATGGTTCCTCTTTGGTGGATGGAATATATGGACTCCAGTTATAACATATTATAACTCGTTGCCATTGGCAAGATTCTGCCACCAAAAAAGGGAACACAAAAAAAAAGTCTAATATGATTCACCAGATCCACTCATATCCAGGTATAGTGCACCCGAAATTCTGAAGGGTGACTGCTGTGATGAGAAGATTGACATGTGGGCCCTGGGTTGTGTTCTCTTCGTGCTGTTGTCTGGAGATTCGCCCTTCTATGGCAGTGATTGCCAAGCGAGAAGCTCGTTTTCGATCATTGGTTTTTCTATTGGTTACGACGCGAATCTAAAGCCATCAAACTTCCAAAACAAATTTCAAAAACTCAGTGCTATGTGTGAATGATTTCCCCCATCAGAAACGATCAAAAGTCCTTCAATTCAAGACTTTGCTTAAAAACATGTTTTCTTCACAAACCGACCACCTTCAAACACTTGTCTCAGGTTCCTCATCTAGAAATCCAACCCAAATCATCCAAAACCAAGAGCCTAAAAGAAAGACCAGGAATCTTGGAAGGCCGCTACTCCATGGATGACTGGGAGGGCGTCTCCCAGGAAGCCAAAGAAGTGATCGATCTGCTGCTAAAGGTGGAGCCGAGCCGACGTCTTTCTGCTAAGGAGTTGCTGGAACATCCCTGGTTGCAGAGATCGGCACCACATCAGCAACTGGAAGCTACAGCCTTGAAACATCTCAAGGCCTTGGAAACTGGGACATCATGGGACATCATGGAGCTGCGAAAATCATGATGGAAATCAGCATTTCTTCACGATATATGATCGATCGATCTGGAAATGATGTGCTGAAAATCATGGTGAAGGTGAAATCAGTGAAATCGGATTTGGAAATAATTCTTGACATGGGGCCAGTACATGTGGTGAAATATGTGCGGGATGGCAATGTAGACAGTAAACTCAGTAGACGTTTTGATAGTGAAAGGATTATTATTGCATATTATTGCCACGCGCTTCCTCAAGAGATACCCTTTTGGATAGTTTTGGAAAGATGTTGGAATGGCAAAAAACACAACAAGATCGACAAGAACCAGGTCCATGAGGTCCATGGATGCTACAAATGTTATGATCAACTCCCTCTGAAAAAAATAGGACCAAAAAGACAAGTTTTTAAAACATAGGAGGTTTCGAAGTGAGGTGTACAGGCGGAAAGGTCATTCGTTTAGGGATCTCCGTGCCTAAGGAGTTGTGTACTATGGCAGGCGGTTCTTTCCTAGAGGATAGGGCCAGTTGAGTTTCAGAATCCCAAGCGGCCTTTGAGACCATGTTCCTCTTTGGGCTGTGCTTTGCACAACCCAAGAGGACACCATTGCAATTGCCCATGGCGGTTTAATGTGTCGATCCCGAGGAAAGCTTTCACCAGCAGAATTTCTTCCGACATTTGGCCGCTGGGGTTCTTGCCAAACAACTGGATGAAGGTGACTTACACGAGCTTCATCGGGCCTTTTGCGAAATTGACCAGGAGGGCCGAAAATGATGTTTGTTCCACCCAGGTGGATGGATTTTCCTCAGATCTAGAGATATCTACAGTATACATCAGTATACCAGTAGTACCACACAAGGCGGTGGCGGAAGCTTCAAACCTGGGAAACTTATAGGAGAGGTTGGTTGTTGTGAATCACAGATGGCAGAGCGAATCCACTGATGGACTGAAAGGTGGTTGGAGGAAAAGGAGTGAAAATTGAAGTACAAATGGTTTAAATCTGATTTTTATCCTTTTTCTGGGGTTGATGCTTGCTGTTCACCACAGAGCTTAGATATGCATTTCACCTGAATCCCACCCTTCTGTCAGAGCAGGGGCGTGCATTTGGATTCTATCCTAGCATGCTTGCGGAGCAGTCTGCTCAACTGTTTCATTTGATTTTCATCCTCTTTCCCTATCTTTCCAGCGCTTCTGTGGCTTCCTGCTACCACAAGTAGAGTGTGCTGCGATGTAGGTTCTCCTCTGGATCTCAAAGAGATTTTCGGCATGTTGTATCGTCGAGGGGCGATGCTAGCACACCTGCATCTTCTTTCTTCTCGCTCTTTCTCTTCTCTGATCTTCTTTCTTCTGCTCTTACTGACTCTTACCACCTCTTCTTTTCCATCTGTCCATATTGTCGGAAGTTTGACTTCTAAACTTCCTTCGGTAAAGGTTCCAAAGTGGCAAGTTGCACCCACCACCTGGTTTCAACATGTTTCAACTGCAGAAAAACGTGACCAGCCGACCAGCCCCACAGTGCGCCACAGCGACAGGATGAAAATGGAGTAGTGACCTTCGCTGAGTTCAAAAATGTGTTGCGAGATTTCAATCTCAACAGCAGCTGCTGGGTGGTGATTGTTGTGATTGTTTTGTCTTTTTTTTGACCTACAGTATGACTCATTTTGCCTTTTTCGGATACGTTTTCTTTTAAAAAACAGAAAGTAATGGCAATAATTATGCAGCTGTACCGGTAAGATGACGACTGTCACATGGCCACATATAAAAGCATTACTATAGTATATAATATATAATATGGCATATGTCTATATATATATAATATGTTATAGTATGTTTTATTATGTTATATATGATATTATATTTATATATGATATTGTGTATATATATATGCATGTGAACTTTCACTAACGACACAATGTAGAATGTGTTTTGCAGTTGTTCGCTGCCAGGTAGTCACCCAGACTTGGATGGCTCGGGCAAGGCTGCTGAGATCTTTCGTTCTGTGGATTTGGATGGCCGGGGGGTCATTGACTACACCGAGTTCGTGGCTGCCTGTTTGGATCACAAGGTGGAGCAGGAGGAAAGTGTGACCTGGAGGAAGTACTGGTACCATGAACATTCATATATTTTGAAATAACCTTCAGAGGAGCCAACCCTCAAGCGGTTTTTTTTTAACGGACATGTTTTGGATTTTGGATGGTTCCAACTGATGTTTTGAGTGTTTATAAATAAAAATTGGGGATGCATATTTTTTTTATTCGTTTATTTGCGTATGCACTCAATGTTATTTACTTATACTGTTTATATGTAGTATATGATTGTATATGTAAAAAAAGATTGTATGTGTAAAATCATGTTTATCTATATAATATGTATGTATATAGTTATACTATACCGTAACCTATATATACTGAAGAAAAAGGAGGGCCATTTATTTAGGGATTTTTTTTTAGTTTAGGGATTTTTGTTTGGATTTCTTCCTGCTTACTCTATTGCCTCCTGCAGTGCTTCTCTGCTTCTTTGCTTCTATTCCTTTTTTTGCTTTTCTTGCTTTTCTTTGCTTTTTTGCTTTTCTTGCTTTTCTTTGCTTTTCTTGCTTTTCTGCTTTTCTTTGCTTTTTTGCTTTCCTTGCTTTTCTTTGCTTTTTTGCTTTTCTCGCTTTTCTGCTTTTCTTTGCTTTTTTGCTTTTCTTGCTTTTCTTTGCTTTTTTGCTTTTTTGCTTTTC
>Ga0126342_10004364_pt1 | contig 24053 bp, 25 predicted proteins | sample Cyp1metagenome_FD_92528 | JGI IMG/M metagenome (GOLD analysis project Ga0126342, IMG submission 92528) | Coral microbial communities from Lord Howe Island, Old Settlement Bay, Australia - Cyphastrea 1 metagenome | ecosystem: Host-associated > Invertebrates > Cnidaria > Coral ...
TATCTTTATATATGCGTGTGTGTGTGTGTGCTTCAGGGCCATGGAGAAGCTGATCGCAGGCTCAGCCCAGGGGTCGGCGGCAGGGGGCGGAGCCCCTTAATTAAGACAAAACAGATTGAACATGTTCAAGCCCAACCAGAGGTTTGCACACTTTTCCAGACATGTGAAAATGTTGGAAATACCTCCGAGGTTCCAATTGCTTTTGCAGCATCTATTTTCAGATGTCTTCTGTGGTTCCAGAAAAAATATTTCTATTTTCAGATTGCTATACCCCCCCAAATCTCCATAGACCCCAAAAATGGCCCATGTTTAGAGGTAAAAAACCGTCTCCCAAGCCTCAACTGCTGACAAGGTCTTGTGAATTTGCAATGGTGGTGCCCCAACAAACATCACTGGGGGGATCTGGGGCACCACCTGGCTTCCCATGGTGCCGTCCTGTTGCTCCACCGGCATCTGCGAATGCAAGGGCAGCGGCAGCCAGAAGCGCGAGCGCTGCGCCAGCTCGCTGATGGCACCCACCAGGGCCTCAATCCTTGAAATCTGCACAAATCAGGGGCACCATCCATATGGCCGATGGGTTTATGAATATCTACCCTCTGGTTATGTCAAAATAGCTATTGAAAATGGCCATAGAATTAATGGATTTACCCATTAAAAATTGTTATTTTCAATGGTTATGTTAGTCTACCAGAGGGTAACATTATCTAACCATCTCTCTCTCCCTCTTTGCATCGCCATCCTGGAGCTTCAGCATCTGAAGGCGAGCAGATATCTAACCACACAGTTGGGATTTAACATGATTTAACCATCCAAAATTGGCATATAACCGTCTAAAATAGGGATCTATTTTGGATATAATGGGAAAATCAATCATTACATGTAATTGCCTAGCATCTTATATAATAGTCCAAATTGGATGGCCTCAGCATCAAAGATCTCAATCAAGATAATCGAAAAGATCTACACAGGCCGAGACCGCGCAAAGACTTGCAACTTAGTGATGTCAAGTCTCAAAATCTGTGAGTCTACGAGCACAACTTAGTGCCAACATCATCCAACCATCACAGGCCATGGCTCTCATAAGCACCAGGCACAAAGATCAGCACATCTCCACGCCTAAGGATGCAAAATGCAATGCTTTTTAGATTGCCCAAAGTGAGATGATCATCAATGGTCCATTTTAAGACCATTAAGACTAACTGACAGTCTGCAAATTGGTTGATTTCTGGGATTCTGACGTGTTTCCTCTACTCGACCCCGGGGGTGAAAAATATGGATAGGAAAAAAATATAAAAAAATCGACCCTTTGGTCTCCGGATTTTGGTCATGTCTCATGTCGATCTCACTTCTCCGGCCAGGGTCGCCGCCCATATCCACTTTCCTCTCCACTGCCACCCTGCCCTGGGTCCCTGGGTCTCCCGGACTCGTCTTCCCTGAGAGAACTTTCAATGCGACGCAACACCTGCAGAAACGGATGGTTTGTGGAGCGATTTACGTCAAAACGCCCCTGACCCTGGCTCTCGCAGAATGCTCCCGCCTCCAGAAATGGCTCGCAATCGAACTGCTTCCGTTGCGAGCCACGCTTCACAACATCGGTCCGAATGGTCAACGGCTCGTCCTGGTATTGCTGGTTCGGCCAAACCGAGGCGTGCCATGCAACCCCCACAGGCCACAGGTAGGCAGAGACGTAATCCTGGCCAATGATGATTGGTATCAACATCCCTGAAGAATTTCCTCACCAACAACCACCCAGAACCTTCTCAGAATCTTCATGAATCTTCTAAAACTCTACTGCCATCTATATTTCCCATCAGAAACTTTTAGAGAACTGAAGAGAAGTATCAGACTCCCACAGAATCCCAGAATCTCCAAGTAGCGGTCACCTTCAGCGCGATGTGTTCGATCTCCACGGGAAACATGCGCCCGGGGATTTGGATCACCGCAGTCTCCGGGAGGTCGAAGAACTTTGTGAAGAGGTCCTTCGCCAAATCTCTGGGGATGGTGTAAAAAACGATGAAGATATCTGGAAAAACCATGAAGATTTTGAAGATCATGAGAATTAATGAAAAATATTCATGAATTATATAACCCTCCAGTGACCAAAGCATGGCAATGGCAACTTCCATGTGTTCTGAATTTCATTGATCTCCCCATCATAACCTCCATTGACCTTGGGGATTTCCCAGCACCGGTCCTTCTGTAAGGTGGCAGACATGAGCACCAACTTGAGCCCAGGACGTCGGTTGGTCACCACCTGGCTGGGTAAAATGTGCCAAAAATGATGGGTCACTGCTGAAGATGTCGAACATCACATAAAATGACGATACTATAGACATCTATAGGCCAAGTAAATCTCCATCGGGGTAGTGTTTCAGCTTGTTTCAACCAAACCATTGGCGAGTCTGATCCATTCCGGGTCCCAACCATACCTCTCGCAGGATTCCGAGCACAAAGTCCACCACCAGGTGTCGTTCGTGCACCTCGTCCACGATGACCACATCAAAGTCGTTCACCTCCGTTGCGCCAGTCTGACCAGTCTGGTGGCTTGAAACCCTTGGGGATGCTTGAGATATCAAGGTATGGTTATATAACTATATAATCTGATGAATGCCCATCATCATGGAATATGTGCAATGCATTTGGAGCTAGAGGCACTGCACAGAACTAATGATGGATGGCAAAAACCAGGTAAGAAAACACTTCAAGACGTATCAACAACATGGAAGTGCTTCCCGACGCCATCTCCAGCAGGAAAATTGCTGCACTGGCCACCCGGCCATCCTCTCCATCCATTGGTTCAAAATCAACTCATTGATTCACCATTAACCAACCATCATCAGCCGAAATATAGCCAAATTCGAATGTGGTTAACCCAATAATTAATAAAGTTCCAGTTTCTATCGTTAAAATATCCACCCATTTCTGGCAGAATTGGGGGGTGGTTTATTCTTAAGTTTATCACCTTAGTAAATGGGTTGTGTCGATTCTGGATATATACATTCGATTATTTGCAGTCATTCTTACACATTATTATGGATTATTGTGGTTTGTTCTTGGGTTTCTATTACTAACCAAAACACAGTTAGAAACCATATTTGTTCCGTTTACCACTATTATATAGTATATTATATATATATATATACATATTTTTTATAATGGTCAACATGTGTCTGGTGAACAACCCATCTACATCCCCAGCACTTGGCCAATGCCAATCGGCACACCTCTGGATCACTTTCCAAGCGCCGGAGCAGAATCCCTTCGGTCACGAAGAGGATCCGGGTCTTCCTAATCCGCGATGGCCAATGGACACGGCCCCCGTAGTGATGGTTAAGGATGGTTGGTAATGTTGGTTAATGATCATGAATCATAATCTAATCCCTGGTGGTTCACCGTGTCTAAGGCGAATCATCAAGCATTTTGTCACATTGAACAGCTAAGCTACGAACAAAACAAATGGTATGAATAGAAGGCCCAAAAAAAAATATCATCCCGCTCTACTCGTTACCACCCAGTTGATGTCTGGTTCTGGTTATGACACCTCACCAAGACTTCAAGACAAGCTGCTCTGTAAGGCTGGAGTCGAAACGAATCTGATGCCTCACTGCGGCAGCCAGTGGGAAAGTGGGCAAACTTCATGGACCCTAGGCTCCTTTGACCAAGCTAAGCTTAGGCTTCCAAAGAAACTCCAACACCAGGTGATGCAAAAGCATATAATTCCTGAAAAGGTGAGTCGGACTACCTTTCGGCCGGATTTTCTGTGACTGGTCTCTCTCTCTCTCTCTGTTGTCTTTTCGGCGCGAAATCATTAGCATGGACATCTTCAGCTACCTTTTCCACCCCTTAAAACGGTATATATACACACATATATACATATATACACACATACAGATACATATATACACACACACATAATCACATATATATATATATATATAAACATCATAAAACCCCCCCTCCAACCAAGGCCATCCATGGCCCCACGCCGCCACGTTGCCCCACCACCTTCCTCTGCGCCACGTCCATCTGCTCCGCGCCCACGCGCCGCGCCAGCGAGATGGCGGCGATGCGCCGCGGCTGCGTCACCAGGATCTGGTGGAAGCCGGCCTCGCAGCGGCATGATTTTTGATGGGATTTAATGGACTTTAATGGGATCTTAATGGGATTTAATGATACCCTACGGTTTAATATGGTTTAATATGGTTTATAGGGATGATAATGGGATAATGATGGGATAATACCGGGATATTGATGGATATACCCTCTGGTAATTGAACAGTTTGCTACAGTTTGCTACAGTTTGCTACAGTTTGCTACAGTTTGCTATTGAAAATGGCCCATAGAAATAGTTGATTAACATTATCATGGTCATTACTTTCACTATTCTTAACATCATTATGGCTAAAACAATGCCAGAAACAACCCATAAACAAGGGAATGGGTGGTTTATACCACCATCTCTAATTGTGCCACTGGGGGGGTCTTCATCAACCTTGAAACAATATTTGGGCCTACCAGCGTGTTTTACAGCGTAGCCATAGGGCTCTAATGTGGTATATCTAATTCGGTGAAAAGGCCTTGTCGTTGGCTTTGGTTTTTCGTTAGCTTCGCCACCTTATATCACCCTTGTATAAACTTACATATCATACCCCTTGTTCAACCATAAACATTGTGCTAAACCCAACAATAAACCATCAACCGTTTACAAGGTATACAGTACCCCAACAATAAACAACCTCCGTTAGGGATGGTTTATGAAAGTTTATGGCATGGGGTTTACCGCATCATGCCAGGCCTCCATCAGAAACTGGGGCACCTGGGTGGACTTGCCGCAGCCAGTGTCGCCTGGTCCAAACTTCCAACAGAAAATCCACCCTGTTTTTTTGGAGGAAAACCCCACTGGAAATCCATGAAAACCCAAGGTTTCTCTCAATGTTCCATGGATGAAATGTGGATTCTCATGGAAAATGGTGGGGCATACCCCGCGGGAAATCTACGGAAAAATCCCATTTGTCAACCAGTCATTCTCATGCATTTTCATGGATTTTCATGAGCGTCCATGGAAAATGGTGGGACGCTGCTAATGAACCCCAGTGCGCGCCCTGTTTTAGTGCATCATTTCATGACTTGGGTCCCTAACATTGAAGGTATTGATACGATATCTATATCCCCATTTCAGGATGCTGAAATCAAGTTAACCCCCATGCTTCATCGTTAACAGTATCCAATCACCACCGGTTACAACCACCTTAACCACCTCAAATCAAAACCAGTTGGAGTAACATAGGACTTATCCCAATTAAAATATATAATATTATATACATATATATATATATATATTATATCCATGATCATTCCACTATCCCCATGAAATCACCACAACCCCATCCCCCCCAGTCCCACTGCACCTGCCACCAGCACCACGGGGTGTGCTTTCACCGCCTCCACCAGCTGCTCCCGCTGGGCGGTGGCCGGGAGGCTGCGGATGGTGTCGCGCAACTTGCGGAGCTTTTGCAGCGCCATCTTCCTCGATGCTGGAGACCATGGCAGTGGGATGCTGGCTGGTGCTTAAAGTAGCTCGGAAAAAAAGGGACGAGTGTTTTCATCGTTGAACTATATGGAAACACGTAACATCTAGGAAAATATTGGGACTTGTAAATTAATGATGGAGCATCATGGAGGTTTGAGAATCGTTTCGCAACCTTTTTTTTGTTGAAAGATTCTTGGGGTGCTTCCCAAAACGATCCAAACTGTGCTATGCATCTGGGTTCATCCGGGGGTATAATCCAACCTGCAATCTCAAACCGCTGCAAATACTATGCGCTGTCCATATTGGGGAACCGGAAAGCATAGACTTTCACTTCTACAGTCTTGTGCTGGTACGTGCGCCAAAAAATATCCAGAAATCTCCACCCCCACCATCTGCCACTAGGCTACTGCCTGAAATCTTCATAGTGTTGCAGCACCCCTCTGAACAACAAAGAGTCCAAGTGGTCGATGCCTCGGACCTCCCCTCCTTTCACCTCCAAGTTCCTTGGTGCTGCTCCAAAAAAATGAAAGGTATCCCCTAGAGATTCCCCAAATTGCGGATTCTTCATTGGAAAATTCAACCAAAATCGCCTCAAACAAACCCAGGATTCCTCCGCAGGCACGGATCAAAGACCCTGGGCAGTGCGGCCACCAACCGCTGGGCGCCCCTCAGCTCCTGGCCCGTTGGTGCGCGCGGGGCGGCGGAAGCTGCTGGCAGGCCGTAGTCCGGGGGCTGGCTGCGGAGGAAGCGGAGGTAACGCTCGAAGAAGCACTCGAAGTCCTGCTGTTGCGCCTGAGTTTCCAGAGGATCTGCGTTGCCAATGTCACATGGCATCACTATATGTTAACCAGCAACAACGACGACCAAATGCCTTCTTCAGATCTTAAGACCCTAAGTTCGAGGGTTCTTATTTGTAGAAACAACATGAAAGAACATGTCCCTCTCCAAAATCATCAAATCCCTCAAGCCCTTCCGCACCTCCGAGCGAAGGAAGCCCTTCTGTCCATAGAAAGGTGCTGTGAGACGTTGGCGCTGCTCATCCCAAACGCGCTGCAGCCGCAGAAACGCCAAGTTTTGAGTGCTTCCAGTAGCATCCATGTGGCCATGGCGGGCTGAGAGGTCAACCTCTGAAATTGATTGAAGGGAATCTTAGTGCCCCCTACATTCACTTGGGGGTCATGGCTGCAATCCGTTGGATCCAAACTCAGAAGTGGTTGCTTTGAGGTGGTTCCAGTGGCAACAAGTCGTCTGTTGCTGGGGTTCTCGCATGGAAGCGTCGTTCCAATGTGGAAAAAGGTGAGGCAAGCTGTTGAGCCCAGCTTCAGTCATCTTCCATGGCTCCGAGGGAAACATCGAAAAAATCAAAAAATCTATAGAATATATATGAAAATATGCCACGACTTTGGGCTCTCTAACATTGCTAATCTCAGACCCCAGAAAATCAAGCTGTAACCCGATGCCCAGGGAAATCCAGCCGCGATCTGCTCCTTTTGAAAGCCTGCGCGAGGACGAAGATGACGACGCCATTTGTAGGCCGTGGCAGGACGCACCGCAGGCCCCAGAAATCGGGAAAAGAATGGGCCCGTGCAGCGCGACAGAAAAAAAAGCTGAGGTGGTTGGGTATCTCCTGATCTATCCAATGATTTGTAGGGGTAGCTATCTAAACCATATCTAACCATATTTAACCATTGTTTTTTTGGTGGTAAGTAAGTGGATGTAACTGGCTGTCTACCCATTGCCCTGTGATCTCTGCTTGCCTGGTGCAAGGCTGAAAAGGGGCTAAGCCCAGCTGTTTGATGCTGGTGAAGTCCCCTGTTTTGCAGCTCAAATTATCCCCATGTTCCCGGCTTCACCGGGCATGGCAAGACAAAAGAAGTTTCACTGAAGCCAAAAGATAGCGAGGATGGCTCTCAAATTCCCAACTCAGAGTAGATTTCGTGATGTTAAGATTCAAAGTACACAGGACATGTACACTGTATAGAGCAATTGGAATCTCAAGAAGGTCTGCCATGATGCCTTTTTCAAAAATCACGGCCCCAGAGGCATTCCAACTGGTACCCAAAATGGCCGTATTGACTATGACTATACACACCAGTTGTTTCATTTTTCCAGACCATTGTTGGCCTTTGATTTCCATTGGATGGATTGATGGATGTGAACCCAGCACCCCAATGTCCAAGGTTAACCCAAGGTTACAAATTAAAATGGCTAGGCCCTCAATGTGATTGAACAATATCATAAATCATCATAGTCCAAAAAAAACAAGCAGATGTTCCCGAAGAACATGAGTAACGTAACAAAAATGGTACTGCAAGCATTATTACCGTCATTAGTAGGAACGGGTAGCAACTTTTAATATTATATATATATTATATATACACAATAACAATAATAACAACAATGATAACAATAATAACAATAATAACAATATATATATATACAGCAATCACAACAATGATGACAATAATAACAATAATGACAACAATAATGATAGGTCTAAGATTAAGAAATAACCATAGCAACCGACTCGGTGGTGGCACCCCCACACCGTGTTGGTCAAATTCTGCGTGCTGCCGCTTCGAAGGCCTCAATTGTGTTACCGCGAACCCGGAGATCCCAAAGTCACAAGTGGCTTGAAATCTGGAAAAAATGCTGGCAAATGTTGGATAAGTCGGATAAATGTTGGAAAATCTTGGAAAATTCGCGCAAGATCATGCTTCCTCCTGGATTTGGGAAGGCTGGGATGGTTTCTGACACCCCCAGAAAAATGATGCGTAGCTGAGTGCAGCCGAAGAATAATGATGAATAATGCCCCCTTCCTGTGGCTACGATCCGACTTTGTCGGGAAAAACGTGCAATGCCTTTTGTAGTCGATTGTATTATTTGATATTTTGGCATATTTTGGCTTCATTAATCATTTCATCAGTCCATTTTCCGCCGAAAAATGGGGGTGCCCTCCCACTGTCGCCTGTCATGAACTTGTTTCCCAAGGCTGCAAGGCAAGGCATGTCGACCTGGATCATCCCAGTATTACTGTCATGGTCGTCGGTCGTCATCATCATCATCATCATCATCAGCATCATCAGCATCATCAGCAGCAGCAGCATAGCATCTGTTTATCGACAAGAAGAAAACGGCAGGAGGAACGACGACAGCTCTGCTTCATGTGATAGGCTCGAAGGATTCCCTGCTATCTTTCAGAACGAGGCCCCGGCAAGCATCATGTTTGCCAAAGCCCAAGCGAAGTTTGCACACTCCTTGTTGAACACTTTTCCGGCTGAGCAGCACCAGCTTTGCAATGAATTTCAGGGCCTTAGGCCCTAGACTCATAGGATTTCGTACATCGCCTGCGACCAAAAAGAAAAAGGTAGGCACCATCGTCAAATACATATAGTGTATATTTAAAAATTATCTAAATAGTAACAACAAGAAGAGATTGGTGTAATTGTTCTACTGCATCTTTTGGGGTACACCTCTGCTTTGCCGGATAGTTTAAAGCTAATACAGTATACCTGGAAACAATGCAACTGTAATTATAATACAATCATCCAAAGAAAGGCATCCAAAAACATCAAAAACAAACAAGCAAGAAAATACAAATCACTCCTTAGAAGTGAACCCTGATATTGAAACTGGCCATTTCCGACTTCCATGTTCTCTTTTTGGAGGGCAACCCGGTAACCCTGTCCTACGCTCCGAACTGCTTGACGGTGCGCACACACTGCTCAGCCATGGCACTCACCTCATTTGGGCCATGAGGGATCTGCTCAATGGTTATTTTTTTAGGTTAGATTCCAATGAAATAGCCATGTTTTGTTTAGAGTGGTCCAGTTACTAGCGTTGACCAACTATCAAACTATTTGCTAAACTTTCAAGGATGAATTGTCTCAGTAGGGATGATCAGCCAACGTAGAATGTGATGGACACAATAATCTGTGTAGCATGAACCATGACCCACTATCATCCCACGACTTCTCATTTGGCCATTGACATATGCACATTGACCATATAAAATATATAAACCCAGGATTAAGAAAGCCCCAGTTAACATGAATAGATATTCATAGGGGATATCATAATCTTAGCGGATTCACATCAACCTGGGGTCAACCTTCATGGCGATCCCATGGGATCCCATGATCCCATGGGTTCCCGAACCAAAACCTCATTGCACCACTTGATCGTCGCGGAGCTCCATGCGATGTTGGCCAAGTTCTGCGGCTCGCTTTCGGTGATCCTCAAAAAAGGGGATTGCCAATGGAGGGGAAATAGGATGTGGTGATGTTATGATGTTATGACAGTGAAACCACATCATTGGGAATAAATGATGTTTCATCCTAATATTGTTATATGATGTGGTTGATTGTGGTTGTAAATGGGAATAAATGATGTGAAACCCATTTATGAATATAGTTGCCAATGGGATAAAAGATGATGAAAGTGAGATTGTCTTCCCAGCTTGGATTACCAGGATCAACCAGGCAGGACTCCCTGCGATTGAATCTGATTGAGGCAGCTCCAACTGCCAGGCTCTTCATATGCGTGATGTTACGAGAAAATTGCAAGGGTGATTTACTAATAAATGTTAACAATTTTCCCATCAGCAAGAAAATGTCCGGTGGCGTGTTGCGCCGCCGGTCTCCTAGCCAAGGTCTGCTCTGAGATGACTTCGAAGACCGGCCAATGCAGCAGCATCGTCTGCCGAGTGTTCGAACTAGGAAAAAGTCGTGCCCCGAAGTTGTACCCTTATTTTGAAGGTGTAAAGTAACAGTTCTATGGAAAATCCGCTAATTATCAACATTTGCAGATAGTTTCCAAGCAAAACGCATGGATTTCCATAGCTAGGTTGCGCTAGATTAATTTACTGGAGGGGACTTTACCATATTGGATTTCCCTACTGGATATCTCCAGGACATTCTATGTGAGTCAATTCAGGAAATAGTTCGCAGCCCGAAGTTTCAAGGAAACCGCCACAGGGACGGAATCATTATATAACGATGGCCGCAAAAAAAAAAAAAAACTAGTCATTAAAAGGTTTTTTTTACGATCAAGGGTCAAGGGATAGTCCACGGAATACTCTCTCTGTTGAGATACTTTGTGGCAAATTTCAACAACGAGGGTTTTCCCATTGGATCCATTGGCGTTCTGTGGGTTCTCCAAAACGAGCCGATAAATGGCGCCTTGGCGAAGGCTCAAGCGCCATTGGCCTAGGACCCATCCCCTGCAGGCACCATGGGCTGAGAAGCATCTGATGAAGATTTCAAGCTTGGGATGTGGCCAAAATGGACCTAATTTATGGATAAAAATGATGGGATTATTACTTGTTGACTGTTGTAGAAGTTGGTGCCACCAAAAAAGTATCAGCATTGCGTGGTTCTTGGCCCATTCCTCCAGTGTAAAGGAAGTGGCAAACACTGCCAACAAAACATACGAGGACAGCATTTGAACAAATGCCAACCCCAGATTTCTTTAGTGCATCTACCCTCTGGTAATTTAACGTAGCTATTGAAAATGGCCATTAATAGTGGATTTTCCCATTAAAAATGGTGATTTTCCATAGCTATGTTAGTTTACCAGAGGGTACTTTTCAGTTGCAGAAACATCAAATAGCCGTCGCATGACCAGCTGAGGGCCCCACCAGATCCTGCCCGCTGAGCCTCACCCGCTCAAGGCCTGGCGACATGGCGACCCCTTATTTTTGTTGGGCATCGCGTTACCACTGGTCATTTTGCATGGCATGGTGGGCCCGGGGTGGTGTTATCTATATATACATATATACATATGTATATATATATATATTTATTTATTTGTTTGTTTGTGTGATTTTTTGTGGGTGTATATTTTGGAGCGCTTCCATGTTCCATCTTTTGGTGTCTGATTTTTGAGCAGTTCCCAGTCGGGTCGTTCTCGAAATGGTGTACCCCCAAATTGCCTGTTGCATTCCTACTAGAAGATACCAGAAGTAAGACCACGTTTGATGAAAACTGGTTGGCCGATTCAACTTCCCTGAACGCTTAGCGCAAGTTTTGCACATGAAAATTGGAACGAAGAAGTGGATGCAGAACTCAGCAACTGTGTAAGCAACTTTGAAGGATTTTAAGAGGCACCAACCCAATGTTTGTAGCTCTGAATCCTCCAAAATCTCCAAGTTCTCGGTCCCAAGGCCCAAACGATGCCCTATGGCATCCAGAAGCTCCAAATGGGCGAACCTGTCAGCTGATTGAATTCAACCGAAACCTGCTTGACACTCCAGGCCAACTTCTGAAAATAAATCATCGTCACCATCACCAGCCACTATTGGCCTCGCTATCGAATGCTAATGAGTTCCATGATCCTCAGTACCTGTGGTGGGACTTATTCCACAGGGCAACAGTTACTTTGCTGGGATGATCCCTCTGAGTATGGTGCCAGGTACCCATAAAAATATTGGCCTGGCTACAGGATTCAAGACTTTTTTGTCTTCATGTGCCATAGATCTGAATATAGACGTGAATATATACATAAATATGCCAAAAAAAAATATGCCTTATTTATGCTACAACATGATGTGATGATATGACTGATATGATATATAGATCTATATAGATCTATAGATAGATACACGAGCAGCACCCGAGACGCCTTGTGGTCGCCAAGGCCCAGGCAGTGTTGGTCAAGTCCTGGCGCGGATTGTAGGCGCGGATCGATGGGGAGAGGCCTCCATCGTCGCACAACGAAGAGCTCAGTAGAATCAATGGGAAAAATATGGAAAAATATGGGCAATTCACACATTTTTGATGTGATTAAATTTGTAATCAATCAAATTTGAGTTCTAAAATATTCCAAGATAATCCAAAATGAATGAAACCCAAAAAAAATATTCCAAGATTGATCCGATGAATTTGATTGAATCATTTAAGATTCAATCCAATATTCTGGGATCATATTCAGTAATTAATATTTAAATATGGATCCCGTGAGATCGTATCGAATCATTTGCTGGCGTAGGGCCTCTGAACCATCAGCCTCTAAGTGAGCTACCAGCAGCAAAATGCAGCAAAGCATGGTTCAGGCGCTGGCCTGTGAACCAGGGTACCCGAAAAAGATTGCACGGTTCAATTCACCACCGGAAAGGTGTTATTAACCAGCAAAACTGCAGAGTTTACCACCCAAAATCCGGGAATACAACCATTGAAAAATTGGATGTGTGGTTTCACCGAAAAAAATGGGATCCATCCGTGGATGGTCGTTCTCCACCGATTCTCCTGAGCATTGAAAGCGTTCTCCTAGACCTCAGGCTGCCGAAGGTGGATGATTCCTATCATCCCGGCAGTGCTGGCGGTGCATTTCCGATATACTGATATATCACTGATATGTAAGATGTGGCGATATGCCCCAAATTGGCGGTGTTCAATTTTAATGAGGTAAAACGCAGCATTCGATTTTGGGGTACCCTATCTTTGGACAAAGTTCTATAGAACTTGCCTGGTTGCCTGATGGTAACGGGCTAACGTAGCATTTCTCGGGTCCCATGGATGTTCCATGTTAGTTCTGGTGGCATTGAATGGCCTTTAAATTGTTCCACCACCAGGTTTGCAAAGGATGACCATCTGCTGGGCGTCCGAGCCAACGTCAAGGCACGGGCGCAGCCTTGCAAAGTTGAATGATGAGATTATGGTGATTCAATGAGGATTTAATGGGGTTTCGTTCCCTAAATAGTGATGCCAAAGTATGTTGGCAAAATGTTGTTTTTCTATGGTTTTGGGCATTGTTTCTTTCTGGCTGTAATATTTGCAGAAATCATAGTTCATCCACTTCGAAAAGGGAATGACCTGCGACGCTGATCATCCAAATAAATAGGTTCTGATTGTTGTGAGTCTGTCTGTCCCATCCTAAGACACCAAACATCTGGATTGTGCTTCTGGGGTATCTCACGCCTGTGCCTACTATGTTCATCTTCATCATCATCATCATCATCATCATCATCCTTAAATCCGTGGGACCCAGTGGTCACTCGATGGCCCCACGGCCAACCTGCAGCAAGGAAAGGCTCCGAAGCAAAGGCCAACTTGGCGAAGCTTCACACACCTCGGAGAAGAAAACAACGAAGGTTTCAAGTTACATGAGGATTTCATGAGATCTTAACCAAGCAATGTAATAGGGATACAATATTATGGGAAAGAATTATTTTGTATATGTATGTGCTCATTGAAGAAATGTATACTTTCTCAAATTTTGGGAGGCCAAACGGGCCCCAGTAAGTGAAAAACCTCAGCCTCAAATGGGTGAACCATAACGACCTGTTTGGATCCCAGCAAACACCGTCCTCTCATGTTATGCGCGTCTCAGGTGGTCTCCAAAAACAGTGTCCAGTGTCCGCAATTCATATTCACATCAAGCACTGTATTGATAGTATGTGAAGGTGTTTGGTTGCATTCTTCATTGTGTTTCAATACACCGGAAATGAGGAGGTTGTTTCTATGTCACCATGTTTCTCTGAAAAAGATTGGATTCTTGATCACCTTTGACAATTTTGACCACCAGCTCTCTAAAGCCAACTTAAGTCATATATCCGGATCGATCGATCGATCGATCTATCTATCTATCTATCTATCTATCTATCTGATCTAGAAAAATGTGTGTACCTATATATATATATATATATATAAGGTGGTGCCCCCCCAGTTATAAGTTGGTGTGCAATCCCCATTAACTATAGATATACCATGATATAGCCACCATAAACTTAGCTAACTATGGTGCACCACCTTGTATGTATGTATATATATATATGTACATATATATGTGTGTGTGTGTGCGTGTGCGTATGTGCGTATAATATATACATCCCAGGCCCCCCTGCTGTTCACCAGCGTCTGCGCATGAAACTCCTGGCTCTTGGCCATCAACTCCTCCTCCAAAGACCGCAGCAGCGGAGGGTGCAGCAGAGCCACCTTCAGCAGGCGCCGCAGCATGGTGTGGGGTTTGGACTGGCTGAAGAATGGTGAGTTCATGGGGTTTAACAACCCATGCAATGGGATGTAAACTATCAACAATAGTGATTTGAATTTGCAATTTAGTGGTATATTAATGAAAAAAATGGTTTAGAACTAACCCACCAAAGTTAAACTCATCCCACGTTCATATTAAACACCCAACAAAAACCACGGTGGATCCAGGGAATTGAATCCCTCCAACCCCTCGCCGCCCAGTGATGTTGGGACAACAAAGGGCTTCCCATGATGCCCCAGCGGTAAATGTCCATCCCTCTGCGAAGCTGATTTGCAAAAAGGATCGGAAGCTGACCACTTGCGAATCCAGGTGATCTATTTCCAGGGGGCCATTTCTTCATGGGGGAAATGGAGGTGGGGTGGCTCTCGGGTTGGACGTTGGGGTGGTTGGGGGGTTGGCCAGGTTGCTGCCACAGGAAGGGAGCTTCAACTCATGAGAAAGGAAGATTTGAAACCAAGTCAGCACTACAACTTGCTGCAACTAAGGATAAGTAACTCTCTCTGTACCACTATTTTAGTGAGAATTTACTGTTGGGGATGACTACAGACTACAAACCCCCAAAAAAAAGCCCCCACGCCTTGGCAAAGGATCAAGCAAGACCTGATCAGGCGCCAGTTCCAAGGCTTGATCATCCCGAAACAAAAACATGGCTGTGGGTAGCCCCATATGTCCAAACCCAAATTGCCCCCGTGGCAAGGTCGGCCTGACAGTTCCTGTGCAGTTGCTTCAGCCGAGACCTGAGCAAAAGGGTCTCGCTATAGGATGTTGATCATTGGGGGGTTACCATAGTTTCCCCCAAAGAAATCAACCAGGGTCTATGAATTCAAGAGAAAGGATAAACGACTAACCGCAAAGTCTTAAAGCCCTGCAACTGCTGATGCCGTTGACGTCATGCATTTGCTGTCCACTATGTCCATTATGTCCACTATGTCCACTATGTCCACTATGTCCACTATATCCACTTTCCGTTCTAGGCCAGAAAAACTCACCCCAGCGTCCAAAAGCCTTCCCAGAGCGAAGACGATTAATCCCATGAAACCCCCTTCAAGATCTTCAGGTGCCAAGGAAAATCCTTAGAAATGACTTTCCTTAAAGTCAAACATGATGCTTAGCTTGTTCGTATCTGCTAAAATTGGGTTTGCTGTGCATTAGAGTGGCCCGTAGCCAGCCCTGGCAGACCTTTCCATCCAGTGTCCACGTGAGTCACCGCCTTAAGCGTGCTGGACTGCATGGTTGGCGCAGCCAAAAGGTGAAACAAGCGACGGCTTTGGCTACCGGGGGACCTCCAGCAGAAAGGGTCCAAGGATGGTCGCTTCATGTGGCTTCTCACGGAAAAGGGACAAATTCACCCATGGGAAAGCTTGGAGCTTCATTTGCGGATATATGTATACAATTTTATACATATCTATAGATAGATAAATCTCCACATTTTTTTGATTTGCCATGATTTTCCATGTTCAATTCCGGGAATTGAAAAAGCCACCATCTTGAGAAGATGCCCCATCTTCCCATCATGTGGCATCACTTTGCACCACGGTGAAACGGGCATGATGCGCAGCCAGAGTCAGAGCTGGCATCGGAGCCGCTGGGGAGCCGCGGGGCACATAATTCAAGGTGGTGCCAATGATCTGAACCCCAGGCATCAATGGCATCGCCCCGGCCCCCCGGCCCCCCATGGGCTTCGATGAATTGATCCAGTGCTGGGGAAGTCGCGAATATATATATATATGTGTGTATATATAATGTGGTCTCCTGCCACTGCAACCAAAAATATGCAGGTCAACTCGGGGGAAATGAACAGAGCACTTCGATGCGGAGAAACAGTGCCACAAAACGCAAGTTGTCCCAGCGTCGAACGCCCAAAGTGGGCAAACGGCCGTCTGAGGCGTCCAGCAGCTCCGACCCGGTCCATGTCCATGTGGGCCTTCGCTCCAGGGGAGGGAAGCGGTTGGTGCCATCAATGCCTAGGTATGCCTAGGTTTCAAAAGGTTCTGTATCTCAGTTATCTTCGGAATATTGGCAGGGATTGAACCCTTCATTCTTCTAGCCAATCCTTCAAGTATCATTTGAGATCACTTGGAGAGGGGCCAAAATCCTGGTCCCAAAAATCAACAGAGTGGTTCTTAACTCATGTCATCTACAGTCTGCAAGTGATTTCCCTTAACAAAACCTTGGGATATCTTCGGATCCTCCATTGCAATATTTGATTACCAGAGTGCCATTCTGTCGACCCCATCCCCATTCGGTGAATTACCCTCACGAATGAGATGTCGACCCACAAAATCTGCCATGTTTAGTCTTTGTTTCAAATGTATCCCCAGAAAAAGGGGAAAAAAAAACACCCAGGAGGACCATAATTTTCACCCCATCCCCATTATCCCCATCCCCATCCCCCACCATACGCTCCCCAGCCTCAGACTTGTTGTCCCGGCCCTCCCATGCGACGTCCACAGTTGCCGCCACCACCACCGGGAGACATGGCCATGCCCCCTCCACGGCCTGGATGGTTTCTGGATGTTTCTGCTTTGGCCTCCGTTGCCACCTTTCAAAACCCCAATGCGATCATAAAGAGACAGTAAACCATCCCCAATGTGATCATAAATAAATAGGCGGTATAAACTGTATAAACCATCAAAATATGGTTCAAGCGTTGGCTTTCCCGAAACCGAGGCCCGCCTCCAGCCCCTGGCGGCGAGTATCCCGAGGGCGAGGATCCGGGCGACATCGTGCCGGGCAAATTGAAGCGCTGCGGCCCCTGGTTGCCCTGGTTCGGACCGTTGTACCTGCGCCCGGTGCCCTGGGAAGAGACTCATACTGGATCGCAGACAGGGGCACCATACGGCCCATTTGGCTTATGAGACATTATGGGCCATGATCTTGAGCTGCCAAACTGTGGCCGAGCTGCATGGGCGGTGGCCCATTCCCGAAGTTCTGCCGCGGCGGCCCCTGCATCTGCGAAGGTCCTGTGGGGGCCATCACCGCTGATTCCGTAGAAATCCCCAATCTCAATATGCTAGAAATCATATCTTTCAGATCTTTCGCATCAAATTCCGTGCAAAGTTCAAGTATATGAAATAAAGCGAAGCAGACTTCCCCCTTCAAAAACGAAAATCAGGTCATCAAATTCAAACACTACCACTCAGCCAGGCTGGAGTCATGTCAACTCACGAGCTTCCCCAGCCGGTCCCATCATCACAGGCGCTTCACGATAGGACACTGGTGCTTCATTTAGGGTGCGCAAGATGTTGTCCAGTTCCTGCGCTCAACATTGCCATGCGGCAGCCAGGTGCTGGTCAAATGTTTCCCTTGCAAGTTCGCCCAACCACCTGTCCCTTGCAGAATTGGTTAGAGGGAAAACCCTACAGGAAAGACCTGTAACTTCATAGATTTATATATACGTATATATACATATATATATACACACATGGTACAAATACTTGCAGGGGATCAAAAAGAATGCTCTCCTGCAACTTATCATTGAAGCTTGAGACCAATCTACTGTAATTATTTGGCAGGTTCATATGCCAATCCATCTGCAATCCATTTGCCCCCGAAATCATGTAGCCGCTAAAAAAAAACACCGTCTCCTTGGCCACGGCCTGCGATTGGTTCTGCAATTCCGCCGAGCTCATGAGGTGCCTCAAAGACCAGGCTGCCATGGCCAGTCTAAAAGCCGTAAACCTCAAACTAACTGCTTTAAAAAAAAACGGAATGAATGGGATTCTAAGTCAAAGTTAAAACGCAATTTCTATCTGATTCTACCTTTTTTCGGGAGGTGCTATGAGCCATACCTGAGGTTCTCTGTGTCCTTTTTGCTGGTATCTGCTGGTTCCCCCACTGTTTGGAAGATAATTACCCACCTTTCTTCACAATATCCCTTCTGCTTGTGCTGATTCCAGTAGCCAACTCTGGATTAACTTCACCTTGGAAGTTGTTTTACAGCTACGGTTGCCTTAGATTCGCAACGATCGACCCACAACGATCGACCCCCTCCAAGTGGCTTCTCTGCAAGTTGGCGGTGCTCATCCAAACCGCCAAAGCTGTCGGCCAAGGCCCCCTTGCCACCTCCCAAGCGGCCAAGCTCGGGCAGGACAGGGTGGCGGAAGGAAATTAATCATGGAAAAATATGGATCGCATGATCTCGCTGCCCCAAATGTGCATGAGAATCGATAAAAAGCAATAGAAATGTGGATTGCAGAATGTAAAGATTGAAAATGAATCAAGAAGCCAAGAAACATCATGGAGATCGCAACCTCATTACCAAAAACTCCGCCAACCAAATCCCGTGGTCACTGCTTGGGTAACTGCGACATCCCCAAGACCATCGATGGGCCTGCGAACATGTCTTCGAGCATTTGGTGCATCTGCTGCTTGGTTGCATCATGCTGGCCATGCTTCTGGCCCACCTACAGAGGCAACTTCGGGAAACTGCCATGAGCTGCCATCTGGGATACTTGCCCTTCATCTTCATCTTCAGGGGGTTTTCAAGTCCCAGTTTCTACCGTTTGTTGAGCTGAGAATCCTATCCCCCTACACCCCAGTTGGGTCCGCATACGTGTAAATCTCCTACTAAGCCATGGTTTCTGGGGTGGGTGTTAATATTGGGGTGAAAGAATTACTGATGCTCCAAGACAACATGTCCGACATCTTCCATCAGTTCCTCCGGTTTAGAGTTGCAGAGCAGCGCACCTCCGCCGCTTTGCCAACCAACATGGAGCTGTTCCCAGCGATGTTCTCAAGCATGTTGTGGTATTCCTTCCTTGGGAGCCACAAAAAAAAATGGATTGACAGGTTTCTTCTCCTCTGCCAGCATCATCTGGGGGACCACTCAAAATTATCAGCACCATCTCAGGGTTGCCACATGGGACCATCGGCTTCCTTGAGGTCAATGACTGACCTATGTGAAGAGTCCGAGGGTCCTTCCTCTAGAATCGCTCATGTGAAACAGAAATGAACCCACCTATTCCTCCAAAAATGGTCCCAACCTTCGCTCATCCATCAGCCCCATCCTTTCCCCAGCCCCTAACCCAGGACGCCAACGATCTCCTTCCCCAATTGGAAGGCCAACAGGTCGGCGCAGCGTGCTAGCTCACCACGGTACAGCAGGATGTCCTGCCACAGCTGGGTCCCATGACGTTGAAACGGGATGAAAATGGCAGGTTCCTTTGAGAAAAGATGGCGATCCAGATTTTTCATAATTTTTCTGACCCAAGATCTGGGTCTGGGTATAAACACCACAAAAATCATGGAAAATGCAGGTTTTAACTGGATGTTTTTCTGGTGTTGTGGCATTTGCCATGCTCCATTGATGGTCAAGGGCAGAGATTGTGATAGAGATCCACAAGAAATGGACGTGTTCTTTTCCGAGGTTCTATGAATCAAGTTTTGACCAATGTTTTCACGCCAATTCAGGGCCCTTCACCTGTCCAAAATTACAGTGAAAAGATGACAGGCAAAGACTCTGGAACTAGGGCAGCCTATCTTATCTATCTTCCTATACTTTTTTCCATCAAAATTGCCATTTGAGGGCAATTTTCAGGCTTAATTAATTGGTGAATCCTCCATTTTCACCTCCAATTTCTACCATCAATTGGATAAGTTACACCCTGTTGATCATTTACTTATCCCAAAACCGTCCCATTAAACAAATGGGGAATCCCGGTGGGTCCCAGGTCCCAGGGGTCCCAGGTCCTTGGACATTTGGTTCACCTCACGCTCGAACTCGACGCACAGCTGATCCACCAACTGCGCGCTGAAAAGCTTGCGAAGGAGGAGAAAAAACAATTGATATGGTGTATGATTTATATACTATGTACGTCCGCGTGTACTATACATGCTTGATATGAACATATCTATAACATTCTGTAACTATATCCAGTCTACTGTATGTTATATCTATATGATATATGTGCATTATGAATGCTATTACTATACATAATTTAGCATATGTGCGTATGCGAAAGGTAGTGAAATTCCGATTCAACAACTGCTAATGGAAGAATCAAGAATTTCAAGCGACTTCTTTCCAGTGAACCGCTGTCTCTCCAAAGCACCCAAAGAATAATGAAGCTGGAGGGGCGGGTTTCAAAGCTACGGGGGCTGCTTTGCTTCATCCCCATCTGAAAAATCTGCGAATCTCTTCGACAAATGGAAAAAACGCATGGATTTGTAGGGCTCGCCCTGTTTTCTCGCGATTTTTCGACTATCGCCTGAATGCAATAGCTGCGGAAGGCATTGACCTTTGGGGCGGTGTCAGGCATCTGCTGTGCGTTCTGCATCCTGCAAGGTTCTGCTGTCATTTCACTGGGGTCACAAGTCACCATCCCATTTTAGCCATGGCAAAAATGACTCAGAAAACCACAAAGTTTACAAGTTTACATATGGCTGAGCAAACTATGGCAAACTGTCCTGTTTTTATAGTCACTCCCACTGAACACTCCCGTCCTTTCGACAAATGAGGTGTCTCTCGGGCTGTCGCGATGGCTGAGAGGGCAGAAATGGCTGCGCAACAATCAGATTCTGGCCCTGGCAATGTTTACCTACCACTTGGGTAACAATATTAACCAATAATATTTATCATAGACTCATAGACATGAATAATAGACTATAATAATAGACATTAATAAACCTACCATTTGGTGAGGGATTATACAACCCATTTCTGGTGAGTCATTGGGGATGGTTTATTGTATATCTGGGTATGTCTTTATATTGTATTTGCCACATTGGTGATTGTAGTACACCCCACTTATTAGACCAAACGCCTGTCAATCACTTAACACCCACCTTGGAGCGTATCACCCCCCTGCCGAAGAGTTTGCATCACCACGACGTGGCCATGTATGGTCATCAATTATCGGCTGGATATGACTTACAGCCTATTATTAAAAAAAAAAAAACAGTAGCACCGATCATGATTGATGTGTACATGGATTACATATCTGGATGATCTATCTGATGTTGATGATCCAGATATAGTTAAGTTACAATAGTTATACAGTACATATCATATTATAGTTATGCAGAGATTTCAGATATAGCATATATCAATATATATCATATATCCGAACTAAACCATGCCCGTTTTGACCGAGGCTCCTCACTCTGCAGGAGGCATTCCCCAAAGCTTCAAAGAATGGCTGACTGAAGTCACGCAGCCTGCGACATCTGGGGAGGTCTGGGGAGATTGGCGAAAAGGGACAGGAGATGGAAAAAATATACCATCAAATCCCTCTGGATGTTTATATATTAATATATCTTATACCCACCAAAATTGGGAAATGTAAAAGTAATATAAACATCCAGAGGGATTTGATGGGATTTGAATGATTTGAACTCTGAACCGACCATAAAAAGAAAATGCGACAAAAAAAACCAGCTGGTTATCTAAGAACATATTTAAAATGCTTACATTCTGGTCAACGAGCCCCCATTTTCTGGCACTGTCGCGCAGGCGAAGTAGGCTGCAGGGTCGCCTGCAAGTGTCCCTGGGTACACGCAGATCGCGGACACTTCGACTTTCCAGTACTTTCCAAACGGAGGAGCTTAGCATAGCATAGCTTAGCAGCTATGAGTTGGGATCTGGGAAACCTCCAAAGATCCCCTAACTCAAATCATCAGAAAGGTTAAAAAAAGGCCCGAAACCTCGATCTGCATCCCAATGGCTGGGTGTAGCCGTGGCAAAAATGTGAACTCCGAAACGGCTCGTTAGGCCCTGGAAGACATGTGAAGCTCTCGGGATCTGGGCAATCTGGGCTGCGGCAGCCATCACTGAAATCCCGGGAGATATGACAAAGAAGCTGGGATGCAAAGGAAAACAAGCATTATTGGACCATAACAATCACTGATAATCACTGTACATGCAACTCACTTTTCTCAAACGTATTCGTTTACCCAAAAACCATGTAGGTCTGATAGGTATACAGCCACTCACTGACTTCCTCAGCGACCCATCTCAGCTCCAGCCGCAGCAGCCGGCAGCTTTGGGTGCGGCTCCCTTCACTCCAACCTGGGTGACGTTGGCTGATCCTCCAAGTGGTGAGCTTTGGGAGAGGTCACTTCACTGTTTTTTTCATGAGGCTGGTGAGCTACGTGTGGCTGTTTCATAGTAGGCTATCGGCTGAAAGGAGCAGAAGGAATTCATGACTGGATCGGACCGAAACCGCAAAAGAGTGAATCGTCCATTGAAAGTAGGAGAAAGTAGGCAACCCAACAGTGTTTCACATTACCACCTGGGTTTGTGCAAAACAATGGTACGAGTACCCTTCTATCTTAAAGGATCTTGCAGCCTGCTCGCGCCATCTGCAGCCTCGCAACGCCGAATCCTTTCGCTTTCTCGTCATCCTCCTAGTCAGGGCAGATGCTTCTGCACGTAAGGTCCCGCAAAAAATTGGCCATCCACAACCCTTCCATTCTTCAACGGTACCCACAGCTTGGTGGCAATACATCAGAATCACTAGTCACTAAAATTCAAACATGGTCCTCTCTTGGAGCATGGAACAAATCCTTACAGTGTTTGAGGCACAAAGCCCGGGCGCGAAGCCAAACGCAGCACTTGTTTTCCATACCAATGATTCCGGCTGGGAATGTCAGAGATACGAAGAGTATAAAATCCAAGTGGCGGAACTGGGAAGCAAACAAACCTGGAAATCAAACCTTAATAAATTATCATAAATTATCAAGTGCCAATTGTTTTTCTTCCACTTACATGTTAATGATGCATGGTTACATCCACACTCTGCCACTCTGCCTGTTGCAGGAGTGAGCTTGGGTCAACAAGTAGCCGAGGCTCATTTGTTGCTTAAAATCTGTACCAAGTTGCCCGGGTCCCACGTGCATTTAGCTAGGTACGAGAAAAAGTGCTTCATTCGGAGTTGAGAACCCTGAGACGTCGGTGCATCATCTCCAATCAAGATGTGCGCGTCTGTGTTCCTAGCTCGGTATTTGTCGCTCGTCCAGGTCGCTTCGTGTCGAAAGGCAAACGATCCGTCGCAAATTATCAAAACTTCATGTGAATCCAATCTTTCCCGAATCTTTCACCAAAATCGAAGCGACATGGATGTAGCAGCGTGAGGCACTGTTGAGGCTGCGAAGCTGAATTGAACAAGATCGAAAACCCGCACAGCTACTCTTCGCTCCGGCAAAGTCCGAAAACTTATCATCAGTAAACTTGGCCTTTGAGCTGGGGCCGCAAGTTCCAGGACAATACGACAGACTTGGTGGTCACAAACCTTTCAGTATAAGGGATTGCTACTTGGTTTTGTTGGGTGACAAGAGAAACACAGAATTATGGTATATGTGCCTGTGAAATCGGGGTTCCATTTCATTATGTGAAGCTGTGCAGGAGTTTTAGAGCGGTCTAACTTTTGTGCATAGGGCCCCAGGCTTTAAAATGCACAAAAGCAATGAGAACTGGTTCTGCAATAAAATGCCTTGCCAGCAAATTCATGCCCGAATTTGCATCCAACTTCATCCAATTTCGAAGACCCTCAGAAACGCCTCTTTAAAAAGGGGTCAGGAAATTCTTTTTAGA
>Ga0126342_10004365_pt1 | contig 24052 bp, 23 predicted proteins | sample Cyp1metagenome_FD_92528 | JGI IMG/M metagenome (GOLD analysis project Ga0126342, IMG submission 92528) | Coral microbial communities from Lord Howe Island, Old Settlement Bay, Australia - Cyphastrea 1 metagenome | ecosystem: Host-associated > Invertebrates > Cnidaria > Coral ...
ACACAGTGTTTCGCGACTTTCCTACCTTTTCGCGCATCTGTATCTTCTGTCCTCTTACTCTTTCTCTTCTACTCTTCTCTCTTCTAATCTTTCTCTTCTCTCTGCCTCTGCCCTACTCTGCTTCTGCCCTACTCTGCTTTTCATCTGTCCATATTGTCGGAAGTTTGACTTCTAAACTTCCTTCGACCAGTATCTCATATCTCTCTAAGAATAACAGGACCAGGGGCAGCAGGCTACGATCTTCAAAAACCACCATACTTAGCACACCATGGGCAACTAAGGAAGCTGACGACACTCAACTGCATCAGTGGTTCGTTATCTCACTCAGCAGTGGATGAGTCCGGCATAAGATTCTTCTTCCTCTTCAGCCATTGGGAAAAACGGGTGCACAAAGTAGTTGTGCTTTTCCATCTGCAGGGATGCGAAGACATACTGCAGCACATTTCCTGTCTCAGGAAGAATGAGGATATCGGTGAAGAGTTGGTGAACCAGCTCACACTGCCCGAGAAGGCCATTTAGATCAGCTAGACCACTGGCAAACCACCTGATTGTGTTGCCTAAGCATGGTGAACGTGAGGCGACCAGAACTGAAGTATCATCCTGCGTCTTTGTTACAGTTTTGCAAGACTTTCAGAGGCAAAGATGCTTTGATGGTTTGACGGTTTAGGACTTTCGGCTTTCTCTGCTCCTCTGCTTGTTGCTGCAACCGCTGAGCCATTGGAACAGGTTCCTGACGACGAGATGATGATCCCAGTGGACATGCGGGGAGTTGGCGAGGTGCTCTGGGCCGTGGAGGGATCCGTGGGTCCGGATATTTCCTCCATGTGAGGGTCTTGATAGTGGCAATAGTGGCCAATTCCCCTTATTAGGTGATGCTGCGATGCTTATAGAGGAAATTGAACGAATCCTGTGGACCGGTGGGATCTGAGATATTTCCCGCAGCTGCAGGATTCTTACATCAGCCGTCGCGCAGGAGTTTGATGATGTGGAACAAATGCTGGAGAAGCTGGGACCCAAAGGCGGCTGTACCTCTCACTTGGGGAGATGCCGGGTTTTCTCAATGCCTTCAGGAATTCTGTAGCAAAAAGTGACAACTTTGGAGTGCTTTGGACCCCAAAGATCCCCAACTCGACTGTCAATGAAACGCGGAAAACGCATGAATTTGGTGCCCAACCTCTTTCTGTGTCATAGACTTCCACTGCCACAGCCAGGCACAGCTGAAGCCTTCGTGAAGGCCACTGAAAGTAGAGTTGGGCGTTGATGCAGCTTTTTGACGATATATCCGTGAACATATATCTAGAGACAGGTTCCTGGCATCGTAGGCCTATGACTTTTTCGAAAAGAACAAGGAGAAGCTCCCGGAGAGTGTCCGGAGACTCAAAAAAAGATGCAGAGGAAGCCATAGCTGCCATAGCTGCCATAGCAGACCCCAAGTCTTTCTATGACTTTCCTTTGGCATTGATCAACCATTCAGGAACGACCACCCAAGATGACCGCTGCCGAATGGCGGAAAGTCTTGGATGAGGCGCGTTAGAATGTTGTGATGTGGTTACAGGCTGTGGGTCAAAATGAGACAAAATGGCCAACATCTCTGTCTCTCCCTGGCTGAGTATTGCAGTTTTGGTACCTGCAACGGCTTGTCTCAAAGTTGGGAACCCCAAAATCCCCGAGTTTACCATCATTTCCCCCCGCAGACAGATCAACTGAACGGTCAGCTCCGCTGTGAACATTTAAGCAGATTGGAAACACCTATCCTCATTTATCCATCATTTATCATATGGACCGGTTCGATTTTCTTCAGTTATAAACAGTAATATGTTTGGGGAATCCCCCCACAGAAGCCTCTTGAAGGAGCGCTTCATGGAGGATGGTGAGGAAGAGTTGCTGGGCTTCGAGGGCGAAGAAGAGGTGGCAATGGCATCGCAGTGAAGACAACAGCAGCGAGTTTAGCCATGGGTAGCCATTTGCAATCATAAATATATATATATATATATTAATACAATATGATTCCCAACATGATCACAGCCTGAAAGCCAGCATAGATTTGAATTTTGAATCCAACTTCTACTTCGCAGAAGATCTCTTCCTGGGCAAGTCCTTTCTTCCGTGATTGTATCAGATGCTTCTTCTGTACTTTGCGACAATTCTCCAGCTGGTCACTGCATTCAGGAGGACCTTGAGGATGATGGAGAGGGCGAGGATGATGGTGAAGTGAAGGAACCCGATGCCAAGAAGGTCTGGGATTGTGCGGAATGCAGTGTGGATCGAAGTGGGTTGATATGGGCAGAAGGTTGACAGTAGATGATATTATACCTTCAACATGAACGAACGTGCATATGTGCCATCGTCAAAGCTAAGCAGCCTAACCCAGCAGCAAATGGCGTTCAAATACATACGTATGTAATTCATATGTTATATTATATATATATAGACATGCACAATATGATAAGCGCATACACATATACGGAAATTTAGAAGAACCCTCATCTTTGCATAGCAAAAACACATGCTTTCCTGGAAACTTTCCCTTCACAGTGACCAATGCCAGTCCTTCTTCAGGCCAAGACTGAATGAGCCAATGAGCAGATTGGAACCGGAGCCGCACGGCGGGGGTGGTGAATCCAAGATTCCCATCGTCGATTTCCGATGGATTCAAGAATGTGAAAACACAACATATCATAACAACAATGAACAAAGTGATGACTAAAACTTCAGTTATGAAAAGCCCATCAATTCCATCAATTCCATCAATTCCCGCAGTCTCTTCAAGTCTCTTCCCACCCCTTCGAATCTTGGGCGTTTTGACCGCGATTTCGCTGCGCCGACCGTCCATTGGGGACCGATCTGCAGCGCCCTTTTGGACGAGCCACTCGCCACTGGGGGTCACCACAGCTTCCAAAAATCCAAAGAAAATATGGAGATTAAAGCAACACCAGCAACACCAGCAACACCAGCAACACCAGCAACACCAGCAACACCAGCAACACCAGCAACACCAGCAACACACATATGAAGACTTACCTGATTTAGGGATGGTTCATGCCCTGGCCGTATAAATGTAAGGATTAGCATACATAGCAGCTATTTTGTGGAAACTAGTGCAAGCAGGGTTTTGACCCATAGCGCGTAGCCACAATGTATATGAGATAATGTATTGTCTGAGAGCCTGCAACATCTTCAGTGAGTATCCCATCTTTAGAGACCTTAGAGTCAAGAAGTTGCCTGACAATATGGATCCACATCTGCTGGTGACAACTCAAAGATCTCCTGTGGCACTGAACACTTTGCAAAGTCGCATGATGACAGTGTGGATGTGGCACCGCTGCGGCACGGCAGGAGCAACCAGTTTCAGCAAGATTTCTTGAGAAATGTTTTGACGCAGCTCCTGCTGTTGCCCTGCAGCGGGCTGTGCTGAAACACATCCATTCTGCTTTCGGGGGGCGACTGGCAGAAGCGCGAAGTGAGAGGCTTTACACTGAGAGACATGGCCGCGTACAGTATGAGGAGAGAACATGAGAGGACTCTACTGCCTCTAGGGGTTAAGCATAAACCTTGCAGTGAAGCGAGTTAAAAATGAGCAGCTTGCGGAAGAATTAGCCACTTGCAAAGGGGTTGCGTTGGTGGCTTGGAATTGACATCCAAACTTCGGACGCAGCTACAAGGCAAATTGAAGTGAGCCCACACTATTTCTGATGGAGGGTTTGTATGGTATGTACGAACTTAGTATGAACCATCTTTGCTGCTAGGGATAGTGACGTGTCAACTGCAGCAGTATCGCCCCTGTCAGGTGCTGACAGAGACAACGATGTCACCCTCGTGGGCCTTGGGATGGGAGGATGTGGCACCGGCCAAGGGGTATATTCTCAATAGGTTCCCCTGAAAATTAACTGTTGAGGGTCTCAAGTTTGAGAGTGGTACCGTACTTCCATGATCAAGATGACTCCTTTGTTTGATGGCCTAGCCTCCAATGGCCAAAAGGATTCCTGTGCAACAGGTATCCTGGCATGCCTTCTGTGTACCGCACACACATGGTGAGCAGCGATCTCAGAATTTGATGCAATGAGTCTTGGCCGAAGGAAACAGCTACTTTTCTTTTTTTGCTAACTTGGACACAATCTGCTACAACATGCAAATCCAGTGGTGTTAGTGGCTGCGCTGTATACCATCTGGGTACTCACCGGAGATCTCACCAGGCTGGGAGGTAGAACCCCACCGTGGTGATGCCTTGCGAGAGAATGGCCATGGCACTGAGGGTATTCTTGTGGATGGGGCGGTGGCATGGAGGTTTGACTGGGTAGCAGTCATGATGGTATGATGATGGTTCCTCTTGTAGATTGTAGACTCTCTTCAAGGTTTTTCTTCTGGTTCCTCCACATTTTTGGTACATTGAAGTTGCCCTATCAGCAAAAATGGAAAACACAGAGAATTTTCGTGGAAACTGCACCATCAGATAGGAAGTCATCAGCCTATGCAACCTGAGGCCTCATCTTCCCGGATCCAGAGTCATCACCCGCATCCAGCTCACCTGGCAGCGTCAGGGCCATGGCCGATTTTCCAATGGTCCAGTTGTGCCACCAGGAACCGCTGGGACTTTTTTTGGACCCAAGGCTTTGCCTTTCAACAGCCACTTTACCACCAAGAGCAGGTGGGGGGCAGCTTCTGGAGGGTTGCTGTGAAAGATGTTGGACGATACTGGATGACCTCCAACAGAAGCCATGTCTGTTGGGGGCATTGACAAACCATGTCAAGAGCACGAGGGATCCAAGGTGTATGTCCTGAAGTTCTTGGTGTGTTGCATCAACTGTCAAAATATGTAGATGATCGATGTTCCTTTTCACCCAAGGGAGGATAGTTCTGTGCTTCTTCTAACCTGTTCCACTTGCTCTTGCTCTGGGTGTTCTTGTTCCTTGGCTTTGCTCATTTATTGCTGGTACCTTCACAGCGGTGGAGAAGTAGCAGTAGTCACACCGCTGATGGTGGTGGTGGTGGTGGTGGTGGTGCCGGCGATGGCATTTGGTGTTGTGGTTGTGGGTGTTGCTGTTGTTCTTTTTTGTTGTTATGGTTCTGTTGTATTTCTTGCTGGTGGCTGGGGCGGTGGATCCCGTTCGTTTACTGCAGCTGCAGGAATGGAAGCGGAAAGAAAATCTTTTGGCCCCAGCCCTGGATGATCACCGATCGACATAGAAAGTAAAAGCACTGGGATCCATCCATGCCATGGATGGATTTCCCAGACTCTTAAATTCCATTCGCACTAAGGCGCTGGGTGCCATTCTTTGAAGCCCAGAAGCTGCAGCGCTTTGTGAACTTGGGAGAGGCGGCAGGGTTTGCAAGCAAGTGCCATCCACATGACCCTTGCCAGAGCCAGTAGGGGACCAGTGTCTCTCTCTCTCTCTCTATCTATGTAGTGTAGATGTATGTACCATATCTCAGTCGCATAGGATGTCTCCCCGCTACACAATGATGCAATGATGTCGCACTTCTCAATACTTTTTGACCCAAATTTTGACCCAAAATGTTGTGCCCTGCCCCAGGCGACGGCGGACGAACGTTGGGCAAAGTATGCCTTCCAGCCACTTGGATTCCAGCAGCCTATCAGCACCTGCTGCTCCTCTCACACTGAACTCCAAAGACCAAGAAGTTCCATGAACTTTTCCACTACTACTATCGATTTAGGGCCTTCTCAACAGGATCTGCTATTCATCTTGCCGGTGGAAGCATTATCGTCGGATTATCTACAGTATCTTTTTGTGGAGATTTTTCAGGTCTGTGCAGTCCAGCACTTGGCTCAGCTCAGGAAGGAAGGCGTTGTACAGTTTCCGCCCACAGAGACCGCGCTGATGATTCTGCTCCGGCGCTGTGGCCCGGGTCCCTGGGGACTTTCCGAAGTTCAGAATGTCCTGCAGGGTATTCTACAAATCCATAGATATCCACAGCTATCCACAGTATGGTTCCACAAAAGAGTTGGATTTACATTAGCAGAAAATAAATTAGGAGTTTGTGAAGACATTGGTTGGGGATGCTTTGAACCTGCCTTCACATTGATTTTTTGCAGAGGCCCAATCATCAGTAATCATCTGAATCAATGGGACAAGGGTCTGCTGGCAGAGTCACAAGAACACTTTCTGGCAAAGCCTATCTTGGGCTGCGCTCAATCAGGCAGCAGATGTTGATCATCCCAGGGGTTTCGAAAAAACGCTTTGTGCTTTGTGCGGCTCAGGAATCGACGTGGAGAAGTACGGTACAGAGCGGTACCGGCCACTGCGGGATTTCTGGCTGGATCTGACCGCCAAGGAAGCTGGGCAGCGCGCCACGTGAGGTCACAGATAGGGAGGTAACTCATGGAAAAGCTTGAAGGACAGTGTAGACAATCACTATATGACTATATGCCATGATAAGCAAGGAACAGGCCGGTTTGGTTGCTAGTGTGAGGACTTGTCTACCAATGCAGCTGACACTGCAGGAATCTTTGCTATACATGTCTGGTGGGAAGCCGCTGCGTTTGGCAGACTCTACGGTTGGCCCTCAGACAAATCAGTCGCTGCGTTGTGAAAGTGGTAACGCACGGTAAGTTTATAGAAAAGCTGCAAGTGGTGCTGCTTGGGATCAAGCTGTATGGAGATAGGCATACTGAGACGCCAAATTTAAAGATTTTGATCATCGGACCGTAGATGAACTGTTTGTTCTCCTTTTGCTCCCAAAGACATCAAAGATACTAGCCCTTTGGGGGTGATCCTTCAGTTGCCTGTTGCTGCAGCCATTTGCCATCAAACATGTCGGCCAGGACCTGATCCCCTCCATAAACCCAAACGTGCAACCCTGAGCGATCCGTACCTATCCCATAGCTATCCGATACTTTGGATATCTTTGGATATCTTTAGATACTGATACAAGAGACTTTGGAACATATACTCAAAGAACCAGTTATAAACTCAGCAGCCGGGAGAATGGATAATCCTTTGCATTTGACATGCCAGCTCCGAACATAGATATAAATAGATATACTGTACATAGATCATAAATAGATCATAAATAATTATATCATAAATAGATCATAAATTAAATCATAAATAGATCACATTCCAAATTCTCCACATCCACAACAACTCGCGTCATTTGAGACGACACCCGCTTTGGTTGCTGCCCCCATTGCCTCAGTGGGTCCTGCAGCGGCTCCATGTTGGCCGGGTTCAAGGCAGGGTCCAAAGAGCTCCAGTGCTGCACTGGTAGATTTCTGGTGTGAGGTGGATGTCTCGCATCAAGAGCAAGAGCGAATCTTGAGACTTGGTGATGGACATGAGTGACATGATGTGCTCAAGACCTTGCTCAAGACTTTGCCGGACTTCATGTCAAAAATTGAAAGTGAGCATAGTTTTGGGCTCCGCCATTTCGATCCGTACAGTGTTTCAGCACCTCCAAGGAGCGAAGTGGAAGCATGGTATTCCACAGCCAAGGAGCAAGCTGGTCGCTTTGTGAAAGAACAGATCATTTGGGGAAGATTGGAACACAAAATACAACATCACGGCCAATAACCAGTTTTTGATACTTTCCAAACAGCTTTGGTAGTCCATTCGCGGCACAGATTGTATTTAGCAGTTGGTATTGTAGCGTCTCTTTGGGATCATTGGACATAGGATCAACAGGTAGCATGCTCGCTTCCCTGCCGGGCACAACCATGTGCCATGATGATCCATGATGCATGATGTAAAAGCTTGGGAGATCTTGGGAGTAACTCGGAGTGACTTGAGCACCAGAGAAGACGGGGCCATACGGGGCCCATGCCAAAGCTGTCATCCGCACCCGCCTCGTGGCAAGGTGTTGAGTGGCTGCCTTTGGCTGGGATCAAGAACCTGGGCCTTGAACTGGGAGATGGTCGCCAGGTTCACCAGCACGAAAAATCCTCTGTTTGTTCGGTTGCAATGGCTGGGATTGAGGGTTTCAAATGCGGACATCTACTTGCTGCAAATAGAGGGTTCGCTTATACTTCCATGAGCTGCCGTCTTTTAAAATTCAAACTATGAGTCTGAGAGCTGATGACTCAATCATGTCCTTCCATCTTCTTTGGGAATTGAGGATGGCTCAACAATTCAGATGGTGCTTTGGAGCTGTTGGACATAGTTCCATATTGTGTGGCAATGGTGTGTTGGAAACGGAAGGTAGCAGGTGGTTGGCCAAGGAATTTTCTCTTCATGGATCTTGGCTATGAAGACGAAGAGGAGTTCGAGGATGTCGCTTGGCCTTGTCCTACTTGTACAAATGCTTACCCAGCAGTTGCAGATATGAGATTGGAGGATTTAAGGGGGTTTAAGGATCATGGGAATCATGGTACCAAAAGGATCACAGGCCCAGGGTGTGAATCAATTACAAAAATATACATAAAGTACAAACATTACAAGCAATCTGAGTATTCCCAAAGCACCCAATCTGCCCAATCTGAGTCGGTGCCGAGACACTTTGGAAATCCCAAGGCCATCCATGGCTCCTTCGAGGAGACGTGGGGAGTGGTTGCAAGTCACGGTGGAACCCCACGGAACTCCTTATTCCCCAACCTGGAAGGGAAACTTTTGCGGAACAATTGCTACCTTTCAGGACTTCCTAGCCGCATTTCCACACTTTGAGGTCAAGCAGATTGAGGTGCCATAAAGTGCTGGGCATTGACTGGATCCGCAATAAATAGAAGTAGAAGATCTATTTTTCATTGGATTTTCCCACCAGGTGAATCCTGCTTTCACATTTCACCTCAAAAAGCAACATTTGCTACAAGGGGATGGGTCCGAACCAGGACCCTACCCTAGTTTTCCAAATGAGGCAGTTTTAGGGATGTTCCGGATTTTAATCAATGGTCCCATGGCCACAATCCACTGGGGTGCCAGGGGAAGGCCATGCTACGCATCGCAGATGCCGCCCTGGCGCCTTCGCGGCCGCAGAAGCTGACGCTGCGCATCACCTCCTCTCAGCAGCTGCTAGTGCCACATCTTAAGATATTTTGAGCCAATGAAATCAATGATTATTAATGATTATTAATGATTATTAATGATTATTAATGATTAAATTATTAATGATTATTAATGATTATTAATGATTATTAATGATTATTAATGATTATTAATGATTATTAGTGATTATTAGTGATTATTAGTGATTATTAATGATTACTGTAATGATTATTAATGATTATTAATGAACATTAATGAACATTAATGAACCATAGTTCTTGATGGATTCTTGAGATATCTGAAGTGCCAATGAACTCAAGTTTAAACATTGTTTTGCCATCGTTTTCCGATTTCTGATGGATGATGAGAACCTCCTTTGTGTGGAAACTGACTATTGAGACTGGACATTTTTGTATTTGAGGCTTCCATGTTGAATTCGAGTGAATGAGGGTCCAGACTTGGTTTGGTGATTAGTTGGGCACTGATTTGTGGTCAGCTTATGAGATAATTTCCTTCTCATGTGATCGGGCTTGGCTTTTGCTCGTGACTTGGGTATGTTTCGTTTGCGTTGATCCTGAATACTCAGGACACAACTTTGCTGAAAGACGGGACCCTTGGCGCAGCCAAGTAAAGATTTTGCACCTTTGAGGAAACGATGGTTAATGATGATCAGCATTACCACTCATTCACTAAATTGAGGACCCAACCATTTAACAATTCTTTTTCTGAACCCAGTTTCGCTTGAAACGCTTATGTTCGCTTGGCCAAGGAACGCCGATTTGGAGCTGCCGCATCTGGAATTTGAAATCCGCATCTCGGTAACGGGAACCATCGGGAACCTCACTAAGACCCTGGATGCCCTTGGGTCCTGTTCGAGGAAAAGCATGTGGAGATAAGATGAAAAACTTGAAAGGCAGGTTTGTATAGGTTTGTTGCAGTTTATCAGTCACAACATGTTACAACATCACTTCACCAAAAAATAGGATTGTTCCTACGTACACTGTGTAGGCCAGTGAACGCGGTCAATTTTTCTACTGGCAACAGACTGTCACAATAGTATACAATAGCTATTCTTTTTTAAGGACGAGAGCTTCTTAAGGGGTGTCTTACACTGCTGAATGCTGTTTACTAAAGCTAGGGTTGATCAATCAACGCATCTTTGTGTTTGATGCACATGTCCTCAAGCGATTGGACGTCGACGTGGACTCAATTAGACTTCTCAAAGCCGTGCCTAGAGAGGGAGCAAGCCCCAAAAATGCCTAATCTACAACGAATCTGAACGCAATCAGATTTCGCTTTTAGACATGACCTGCGATTCGTTTTGGACGGTGTCTCCAAACCAGGATGGTGATCTCGAGGTCCCATTGCAAAGCGGCAGATCGACACTCTGTACAATCACTCATCAGAGCTGTAGACGAGCTCCTTGCCTGAGAGACATAGCCTGCAGCAACCTTTGCCTTTTCCCTGGAGCACAAAGTGTGACTACCGTATGTATATATATATATATTTATTTATGTGATGATGAACCTTGACCTCTGAAAGCTATCAGCTTTGCATAGGTTCCTTGGTTTTGGCTGCAGAAGCTGTGCTGTTCACTTCTTCGTCGGCGCTGAGGATCGAGATGCATGCAGAGGGCTTGGTGGAAGACCTGGCAACAAAGGCTGCCAACTATCTTGTGGTATCGGCAGAGATCGATCTGCCTGTGTAGAGATCTGTTTATAGATCTGTTTATACTATGGTTACAGTATAAATATAGTATATATATATATATAATATATATATATATATATTTGTATATACATATATATATATATATGTACATGTGTATATATATATATATATATGTACATGTGTATATATATATAAAACTGCATGTATATATATATATATGTGTTGTATATTAGATTATGTTTTGAAATAATGGTCAGTAGCCTCTACACTCTTCCGAGAATTTGTTCTTTTCCATCTTCACTACACCCACATTTTCGGAGGCCGAGATCATGAAGACCGTGGTGAACCTTCGAGAACTGCTCGATGTGCCGGTGCCCTTTGATTTGGTGATCCATGACCCCATGGGCAAGTCAGAGTTCAACCCCATGGACCGATGGGCTGCCTGGGTGGTCAGGTGATGCAAAATGGATCAAAATGGCTTCCTGCTACGTGATTTCTTAGATTTCATCCATGTTTTGATATTTTTTTATATTTTTCTAGTCATTGGGAACTTGCTGCAGCTTGAATGTACTTTCTCTCTTTGCAGTGCAGATTCTACAGTACTAATCATTACTAATCACTCTCGGATTCTTGCCAAGAAGCTCCCTGCCTTGTGTTGATTGGCTTCAACATTTTGTTGCTTTGTGCCAGGGCTACTGCCAGTCGTGCCATGCCGTGCCATTAACAAAGACAATACTGTACCCGGAGCTTGTAGGGGCCACCGCCCTGGGAGCTTCGCAGGATGGAGTCCAGGTGGAGTATGCGGAGAGAAGCTGAACTCCGAGAACTCCAATGTTTTGCGTCGAATGAAGCCTCTTGCACCGGGCTTGAAGCTGACAGGTATTTTCCCTGCAGGGCTTGGGATCAGGACATCAACTCTCACCCCTCGAATTTTGAGAGGACCAGCTTTGACTTTGGCAAGTAGATTCTGCTGATAAAGCTCCAGGTGACCCAAGCTTTTTGCTCTTTTGCCAGCTGTCATTGATTCGTCTCACCCAAATTTTCTGACAGATTTTCACCCCTGAACTTGAAAGCAAAAAGAAGGGCTGAAGCTACAGAAATGGAGCGAAGGTCAAATACCTGGGCCACGTTCTCTGCTTTTGCTTCCACTTTATGTTGATAATGGTGCAGCTAAATGAAGACGAGTCGGTCGCCATTTCAATGGATGAATGGTGTCGGGTGTGTTTTCAGCTAGATGATTAGTCGCAAGCAACCCATTTTCGGCAATAAAGCCATCCACATCCCTGTGACATCCTGTGACTGGTTGCACATTTCAGTCGTATTCCGAGTGCAGCCACCTGGAGAACTCAGGTGGTGCGTTTGAAGTGGAGGCCTCCCGGAGAACGTGGCTACCAGGTGCCTTTCCATTTGCCCAGATGATTTTCTCCAAGCAGACAACGTTTGCGCAGGTCCTGGTGAAAGAGATCAAAAACAGCAATGGCAAGCAGAAACTGCTGGTGACCCCAGACTTACGGAACATCGATGCTGTTCCGTTTTCTAAATGTCTTCGAAAGATTTGATGGGCTCCAGGATGACTTCATGTGGTATACCATCCTATAATGACATACTCAAATGATCTCAAATGAGAATGCAGGCATCGACATCTTAGAGAAGAAACCTGAAACTGATTTCGGAGGAGACTCTTGTGCATCCACTTCTAGCAGCTTTTGTGTCAAATTTTCTCTCTTCAGATTTGTCAGAAGCAACTCCTCATTTGGTTCCAAACTCTGGGTTGATCAATGGTTTATCATGAATCCATACTGATTGCTGGTCTTTCTCCCAGGCTCACTCGGCGCATGCTTCAGGGCGAAACCTGGGAGGTCTGGCAGTTTTCTGACGGGGTTGGAGGCATGTGCGAAAGCGCATGTGGGACCCCATGTGCTTTCAGATCTTTCAGGGGCCAACTGCATATCCAAAATATCCAAGGGACCCATCATGACCCATCCATGATTCCGAGCCAGGAGTCGGCTCTCCACTGCATCGAGGAAGATCTATCGATGAAGCCTCGTACTGGAAAACAGCTGCCGGGGATCCATGCGACTGGCTGAGGGCAGAGGTTGGTAAACCTTTAGCGAACTTGGAATTGGAGCTGGCGATTGAATGTTATACGAGTCAGACTGCCTTCAATATATATATATATACTATACATATATTGATACTTCAGTTTTTTTTTCCCACTGTGTTTCATGTTTTTTCGGTTTCTCGTCATAGGAACTTGCCTGTACAGCTTGGACGATTGCTCACTAAAACTTCCAAGGCTAGCGCAGCGCTCCTTTGATGCCAAATCCTATACCTTCTTGGAGGAGTGTGTCAAAGAAGGGAAAGAAGGATGATCCTCAACATTGCTGGTTCTCTGGATTTCATAAGAAACGGAATCTGGGGTTCAGCCAAGGATGTCATGTGCATCAACTTCCAAGCCTTTGCTTGCATGCAGATAGCATGCAGATAGCTATACGGAACGCTCCAATCTTCGAAGCTGATATCCTTCGCTCTGGTGTCACGTCAGGAGCACACGGAATCGGATCGCTACCCTGGAATCAAATGTCTCTACCGAACTCACCTGGTGTAGGGAGCCCTGGTGCTGTCATGCGCTGGATGCCATGGTGCGGGATGGAATACTGGGGAGAGATCAGTAAGTGTATCCAGACGCTGGAGAACCAACTGGAATGGTCAGGTCCTACATCATCAAGGATGAGCTCGGGAATCTGCTTACCGACAGGAGCCCGGCAGATGAAAGGGTTGCTGGCACGTGTGATATTGGTGATTCCAACAGATCCAAACAGAAAATACCATTCCATGAACACAAGCATGTTCACGACTTGCAAAGTTGCAAAACATTGCAAAACATATTCCTGAGAAGATGCATCCTTAGCATGTCCTGCGGTGGTTTCAACCCCGCCTGGAGCCCGTTCCAGGAGACACGGCCTTACCTCGGAGCCTACCCTTCTCCAGGCGGCTTTAGGGCAAAAAAGGTGTGTGGGCATCCGACACCCGCCTTCCATGATTCTGGAAGCCAAAACAACGAGAACCCCCCAGAAAACCAGTAGGTTGACGATATTTGACGATTTCCACAGCTCACATGCCCAAAACGCGCCAGGGTCTGCTGCCCACCACGCTACCTCCAAGCGGTGCAATTACGACCGAGACACCGCCCTCGGCCATGCTGTCCCCAGAGCACGGGTGCCAAGAGCTGCTTGGACAAGGGATACTGTATCATTCCAGCAGTAGGAGTTCATCATCTAGCTTGTCAACTTGTAGGACACCAGCCAGCACAAGATTTTTGTAAAACATGTTTTTGATATAGTCGGAATAGTTGGATAAGATTGAATCATTTGCCTGGATTCAGCCATTAAAAGCAGTTAAATATGTGAAATGTGATCATCCTGCCTTTAATAGTTCTTTTTCTTCGTGAGCCTCCGGGGTGCTAATGCAGTTATATGCAGTTCTGCCTTTGGGCTTGCTTACCACCTTGGACAGGTGATGCTAGTACAGTCCACTTGTGACTTGTGGGGAACATCCAGTGATAAGATGTTTGTTTTAGTCCAGCACGATGAGGCTTGCGTCTCAGAGGGCAGAGCCCTCCAGTCGAGAACTCAGCACTGGATTGCTTCCTTGGAATGGGAGGAAACCCCGAAAATACAAGGAGCCAACTTTCAAGAAACACGCCGTGAACTGCGGTTTTGTCCATGGCATCCCTTTGCTTGGGAATACACGGCCACTGCCACCGCAACCGTAGCTGGGTCAGCTGCTACACCGGTGCCATCACTGCTGAGGTGTAACAAGCCTCACATCTCCAGGTGGCCGGGCGTTTGCCACAGAATCGCCTTGGGCCCCCACACTCCTCATTTGCAAGATGATTACTGTATGGATTTCCACACACATCTCAAAGGTCTTTGTAGGTTTCATGCCTTTGTCCTCTTTTTTATCTTGTCTTTGGACGCAAGTATGTCTCTATATGTACCTATACGCACATATTTCATGCATGCTTATGTATTATATGATATTGTATGTATGTCTAGGTATGGATAAATGCGAAAGTCACATTTACATTGGAAGCCTGCACGCAAAAGGAGGCATAGATGAAATGCACCATCATTGTCATTGTCACTACCCAAAGTGATCATACCAAGTCTGACATATTTTATTGGGTTCGTATCAGGCCACCCCAGAATCAGACTTTAGGTGAATCGCAGGTGCTCTTTTTTAGGCACCGTGGATAAAACCCGCCGCCACATCCCCTGCTCGCGCAGTTGCCAAGCAACGGCTGAGCCTCAAGCTGCTTCCCAACTTTGTCTGGACAACCCAGTGGTTTGATGCGTACTGCAGGGTTGCAAGAGTGGGAAATGACAAACTCATCTTTGTAACTTTGTAAACATCATATTGGTGTACTGTTTGTGTGTGGATGTAGAGAATTCTATTATATTCTAATATATTCTATTACTGTATGATCACGTCCAGTTGGGATCTGAATGTTTGGGCGCGGACACCGAGCTAGTGGCGTTTTTCACATTTGGTGGGCGCCCAGCCCTGGGTGAACTGGTCTGAAGCCTCCAGAAATTTCGCCACTTTGCACTGCACTGAACTGCCATAGGACATGCCCTTGGAAAAGGCGATTCGAGGTGTTGGATCTTCCAGGTGTCGAGCATCGCTTAAGCTCATAACGATTTTGGGTTAAGGAGGATGATCGGTAGCTGTTGAGCTCTAGCAGAATCGTTGCAGGTCACCCCCAAAAACAAAAGACACATTAGACACTGTGAACCATATCCACAATAGATGGCTAAGGTGTGGCGACCCGAGAGCAATCTGCAGGGTGTCGGGAGCCATGACTCGGGCAGACATGTGGGCGAAGGGAACCCCCTAGCAGTCAACTGTCAGTGAACCTTGTAGAAACACAAGCAACTGATGAAACCATACAGAAAGCTCAGAAGAACACGCCTTTTCTTTTTGGATCAGAAGTTAAGTAATATTAAGTACTTTCGTCACAGTGAATGGAGCATCCGCAACTTGCGCAAACACCTTTTGCCTGAGGTGAAGGGCGGTGACTTGTGGGAACAAGCGAAGAAGCAACAGGCCTTGAACTCTCGTAGCCAGCAAAGCCGCTTGGTGGTGCGCACCATGCTGGAATTTCACTTGATTTCACACAGAATAGGAGATCCAAATTTCAGAATCCAGAAGGGTAGATTTGTGCAACCAGAGATACCCTATGATACCCTGCTTTCCATCGCAGGAAATCCATCATGTTTGCTCGGTGTTGCTGGGGCCTCCAGATCGAAGTCCTTGTGAGCTATGGCTATTCGCTCCAAGAGTTTGCCAGGGCTAAGTTTAGTTAGAACAGACAAGGCTAACAAGGCTAATACCATCATAGTGCATATGGCAAGCACTTGTACATGAGCCCGACCCTAATCAGCCCGGACTCACCAGCCATCCCCCCGAGGTTGGGTCTGGAGGGCACGGCTCCACAGATGAAAAGTCCTTTTGGAGTGGAGCATGATGGCTCTGGGGCTTCTGCGTTCCGGACTCAAATCGACATCCAGGGGTCGAAGCACAATTATTGCACTCTGTCATAGTGGGCCGATTCCTTGAGATCTTGAAATTTGTGTGCTGACCCAGGCCCATCTCGGCTCTGGGCAATTGCAAGTCAGGGTCCCAGCGCTGTTGACCACACTGCACTGATGAGACGCTACACAAGCTGAATTGAGGTGGAAGCTCTACCGCCAGAACAATGCCCTGCAGGTGGCTGTTGTGCTTGGTGGGTATCAGTAACAACCAGCCGAGTCAAGACAACAAGGTCAGATTGAACAAAGGTCTTTCGGTGTTTCTTTTGCAGTTGTTTCGTTGATGATCTGACCATCTCCACCAGGTTCCAGCAGATCATGGAGGTTTGCGAATGAACATCACGAGGAAGATGTTCGACGAGCTTCGCCTCCTGACTGCAATATGCATACGAAGAAGGGCATGACATGTACAGACACAAATGAAGATGTCTGCGCATACATGACATGCACCCTTACATACTTTATTCATCATTTGTTTCAATTGTTTGATTGTCTCCTTTGGGAAGGAGCATCGGACATGATACATTCAGAGGTCTCTCAGCTTCAGGCATGATGTGACTTCTGTTGTTTCCTGCATGCTGCAGCCCTGCCCTTCCCAGGAAGAACGCCTACACCCCAGTCGTTCAGCGCTTGCTGAAACTGTACCGTGATCCCGTGCCGCACGTGCCACGAAGTTTGCTCCGCTTTTGCTCCGCTTGTGCTCCGCTTTGCGAGTCTCCGAGGTGCGAAAAGATGGACCTGTTGCATCCCTCCATAGATCTCACCTTGGAACCCAAAGCTCCACGCTCCCGAGAGCTCTTGGAACATCGCTTCACAGAGTCTGAAACCCAAACCGCATCGGATCATCGGCTTTTCATGCTTCCAATATCTTCCAATCAGTCGGGTCATCTGATGGACATCGATATAGTGATTAAGTGTACTGATGGTACGCTTTCCTTGTTTTCGTTTTTCTTGTATGCAGTTCCTGAGAAGAATAGATTGTTAGATTATTGATGATTATTGATTCTGAGTTCTTGCGATGATTTCAGACCCACTGGTGAATAACCCTGCCAAGGCGGGAGCTTTTCAAGCGAATCCTCTCCAGCAATGCTGCAGATGCCAAAGCCGTGCCTTGATTATGTTAAAGCTGTAGCGCCGCTGGTGCTAGAATCATGGGATCATTGAATTAGCAGGATATCCGCGGGACGTAAAAGGGAAGCTTCCTTGAACTACAATCTTCACTTGAAGATATGGTACAATGTGATGGGATAGTAGTTAGTAGTTGGTAGGACACTTTTTTTGTTTTTGTGACATGACATGACTTGATATGTCACAATAAGTCCTGTGATTTGGTGGATATGATGTGGCCTGACGTGACATTACATAATGTACGATCCGATACTTTACGGTATGATTAAGCATGATATGTGCAGACATGTGATATAACGTGGAGTGCCATGACATCCTGTAGCATCGTAGCCAATCTAGTTTCCTCGGATCCGATGAAGTCCGATCTAATCCAGATTTTGAAGTACACAAAATCTATCAAAATCTTAGGTAATGTACATAGATTCAAAGCATTTCAAAGCTGTAGAGTGATACAACAAGATATGATTTTGACTCATTTTGACCAGGCTGCAAGACACTCGGCCTCGCTGGGGCAGGTGGTTGAGTGGATGGATGACCACCGGTCAGTTAACAAGACGTGACACCCTCAGCAAGCTGGTCCTGTATCCGAACGGGCGGGTCATTCAGATTTCACTTCCAAGTACACCAAAAGGTCCCTTGGGACATGTTGGACATTCGAAGCGAGACATGACCTGCGCTAGCAACCTGAATTTGTTTGATCTGGTGCCATCTCAGATTCCGCATGTCATTGCCAAGCATAACATGAGGTTTAGCACGAAGGTGCAAGCTGTCGTGGGGACTTCTCAGAAGTTGCCGGAGGCTGGGTGACAAACCGCAGGTGGTTCCTGGAATGCACAGGGTTTTGTTGGCTCAAGAAATTCCAGAAACGAACACCATCGGCACCACCAAACAACGGTGATCAAGCCGTGCTGCCAACTTCTCTAGCCCATCTTCGCCCTCCTTTTGTTGACCAGTTCATGACCAGTTCCAAGAGCATTGTTGGGATATCTCGAAATCAAACTCGTCACTGAGGCGTAGTTTTCTCCGTTTCAGCAAACATCTAATGGCTTCGGCAATCTCCTTTTTTTTGGGATGTAGTCACACATTTGTCTGTTACTCTCGATAATATCCTTGGTTTCTATTGATTCGTAATGGATCGTAATGGTAGTAATTTGATAGTTGTATAATGTTGTGCTACACCCATGCTATATTTGTTTCTATCCTGTATCATTACATTGGTCTGACCCCAGCTGAACCGGTGGAAAGCCATCAGGTGCTTCGCCCAGTCCGACAGGATGCTGCAGAGGTGGCCTTGAAGGAAACCTGTAGGATGGTTCTGATGGATCCATCACATCCTTATTGCAGTAACACGCACACATATATATGTATATGTATATATATACACATAAAATATTAATATATAATTATATATATATAAATATATTTTATAATATTACATAATATTATATGATATTATATACGTATATATTATAAGCAATCCTTGAAACTCATGGTCACCATAATATGATTCTGAACAAGGGCAGCAAGAACGCTAGTGAGAGCAGTGAGAGCAACAACTGAACAACAATCGCAGGTACAGGTATCGACCCCAACAAGAGCAAGAACACAAAGAAGTATGAATTGTTATTGCTGCAGGAACAAAGTTTTTCTGCAATTGTAGTCTCCATTTCCTATCAAGGTGTGTCCTAGTTTCGTTCTAATGCATGAAGGAGGATCTGTGGGTTTTGGAATTTTGCACTTATCCAGAGAATCGATATTCTGAAGCATCCATGGTTTTGGCCTGTGACCTTACGCAGAAGAAACATCTTTGCTCCACAGTTCCCATGCCCCGTTCGCCTCGTTCGCCTCGTCAGCTCGTTGAGTATTCCAGCTGATCCAAAGGACGCCTGGGGAGCTGTAGAGGTTTGGGTTGTGCTGTGGGTTTGAGAGACAAGGGTCATGCTGCATGCTATTGTACATTTTGTTTGTCCAAACATGAGGTACCCCCTGAAAAGCCATGGTTATCCATGGTTTATGTTTATCCATCCAGGTGACCAGTCCACTGGGCTGATTGGCGATTTTGCCCAAGCACTTGGTGAATCTAGGATGTCGCTAGGAACAAGGACAATGTTTGAGCACATGAAAGTCAGATGCAGATCCCAAGATCATAATGCACACGATCCCATCATCTATCTTTTTACACCTTTGGTCCGTTGAAAATAAGCAGATCGGGCCAATTTCCAGTGACACTATCGGTAGCAGGGCAAGGAACCGCATGTCTGTGACAAAACAATCCCGGACGATCTCAGGAGCCAATGCTGGACATCTCTGGACTTTCCGATCCTGTGAGCGCAAGAGCGCACGCCGCACAGCATGGACATAGCCATGGCCCTTGCGCATGGCTTAACTTCCAGAGATTTGGGTGTCCCAAGAACTTCGCAGGGCTGACACAGAACTGTGATCCACTGGGTCTCCACTTTTTGCCCGTGTGGGCTCCGTGGACACCCAACATTTGCATCACACCATCCGGTTGACTGTTGTCATGATGCGTCTGACTCTGTCATTCAAGTCATTCAAGATCCACAAAGTGCACGCGTATAGAAATTAATTATTCTACAACACGTCCAGTTATAGTTATGCAATCCTGTATGTCAGCAAGCCAAAAAAGCGACATGCTTGCAAACAAGCATGAGAACTTGGGTGGCCCACAGTGCTACTTCTTCAGAAAGTAATTGGCATTTCTTCAGGCACCATTCACCAACAATGGCTGAAGTCATATTCTGGAATGGAAGGGACGAGCTATTGCCGCCGCATCATCATCTTTTTAGGAACCGACTGGATTTGACCTATTTCTGCAGCGACTCGGTCACCCTGCCCACAACGTCACGATAATCGAACTTGACCGCCAAACGGTGGACGAGATGGCCCTGAGACCGGGAGCAAGACAGTCTGCCGTGATGGCTAAGTCGGACTTCTGTATGAATGCAGTCAGGGCAAGTCTCAAGGGTTCCTTGATGCCAATGATGCCAATGCTGCCAATGATGCTATTGGTATTGAATGGTATTGAATGGTATTGAATGGTATTGAATGGTATTGATATACAGAGGCAGGTCAACGTCTGGTATTCAATACCTGCAATATCCTTTTTTTGGGGCATGAATCAGCCTTCATTTCCCAGCCAATTTGATTCTACCACATTTCACCATGCTACCCTTTGGTCTTGGTCCATAGCCATAGATCTTGGGAATAGGTCGGCTCCTTGTGGTTTCAAGGCCAACTCCAGCAGCGCCTGATTGGGCAGCGCTGGTTGAAAAAAAGTGGCTGTGGATGGACATGGGATGGACATGATGGACATGGGATGGACATGGGATGGACATGGGATGGACATGGGATGGACATGGGATGGACATGGGATGGACATGGGACTCCCCTCAGCAACTGGGAACCAGTGGGATCAGTGAGCAACCAATCGCAACTCAAATTCGGTCTCTTGAGGAATCAAACGTGCTGTATTGCATGGATGGAAGATTCTACTGTCTACAGAGACAGTCCTTTGATGTGCTTTTCAACATCATTCCATAGTCCCTTTTCGGCCGGATGTCGTACATAATTCGAAGGTTTTAGGAAAAGATGCAAAGTCAAAAAAATCTCCGACTGAAATTCTTGGATATTGAACTACAAATAAGATGTTTGCATGACCATGCATTTGCCCATGACCTTCTGCGCTTCGCAAAAGAGTGCCCCCGCAGGTCTGGGCAGTCTGGGTCCTCCCGGAGCAGTAGCAAGCTGTCAATGAGCCCCTTGTCATGGGATGTTTCAGTGGGTGCACGTCGCAAGAAATGGGGGTGATCTCTCACCCTGACGATGAAATATAGTGGATACAAACAATGCGGCCCTCATCTTATTAGCCCCCCAAAATTGAGGAACATGTTGAACCAGGGTTGCTGGCGGGTATTGGATGTTAGGCGAAGGAGTTTACAAGACAAACCAACATCCGATGGGGATATGAACAAATGAAACTGTGGATCTTTGCCAACAAAGGTTTACATAAACAAAATGGCGCGGTAATTGTCAACACATGTCCCATTTTGATGCATTTTGGTCGTTGGTCCGAGATGATCCACTCAGATGATCTATTCTCAGGCAAAACGATGCCGAGTCTACTTGGCGTTGGGCGTGCCCAGTGGGAATCGGTAGAGGAGTAGACGAGTAGATGAGCAGAGGACTAGGGGATTTGATTTCAGCCTTCCACTTTTTCTTTGATCATACCATGTCACTGAGATTGGTGTCATTCATGTGCTGTTGAGAGGATTCAGTACCTTCCTTCTATGGGAAAGCTTAGCAGGCTTAGCAATACTTATTTACCTTTCGTGAACGCCACCATTTGTCTTTCGGCTCATTTCCCTGAATGACCGGTTACTGTGGACTGGGTGTCACTATTCCCATTGCGTTGCCGGAAGTATGTCCCGATTGCTGACAGCAATCCAATCATCAACTCATGATGAATTTCGATTCCGATGATTCATGGCCTCACGGTGTCAACTTAGAACCCTTTGCTGCCGCTTGAGCCCCAACCGCATCCAAAGCCCTTCTGAGGACATCAACAGCTCGGTGGCCTAAAAGTATGGCCAAGTGGCAAGGTGTGCAGCTGGGATTACGATACACATCTCTTCCAGATCTGGGCCCAAGGCAACGGAGGAAGCCGACCAAACACTCCATCGAGACTGGAAACTCCTGAGTTGCCTGGCAACACAGGGGTTTGGGGAGCTTTGTGACGGCTTTGTTCCTTATTTTTTCAAGTCAAACATTATTCATATATATATATGTATTGATAACGACATTGTTGAATGTTAGTTTCGTATTCACTTGATGCCTAGAATAACTTTGTTTGCATTCGACGGGAAGACAACACAGCGTCAATTCTAGCAAAACCTTATTTCCTTTAAGTCCTACGCGCCCAAGGCAGGAACAGCGTGCAGGCAGCAAGAGGAGCCCAATGCCAGTGATGCGAATGGCATTATTTCATTGGGGGAACTTGGTGACCAACTTGGACCAGACAGGCACATCATGTTGTGTTGCAGGCACAGTTCATGACTTAATTTTTGTTGCCACAGTCGTGGGAATTAAGGGTGTGGATGGCTCTCTTTTTTGGCAAAGCACCAGCCCTCGATGAAGCAATAAGAGGATTCAACAGTAGAGTCTTCGAACTCTGTGACACAGTGTCAAACTTCAAGCAGCCCTGAAAATCCACAGTGATTCCTCCTGCTGATGCAAGAGAAGTGACTCCAGGAGTACTCGCAGTGGCGGATCTAAACGAAGTGCAAACTCGGATCAGCTTGGAGCTGAAATCGGCCACAGTGCCAGTCACCGTATGGATCAGTGAGAACTGACCGCTGGGGGTGCCACAGTGCTGCGTTGTTTATTATCCCGGCAAGAGACCCCAAACAGTGTGGGGGAGTGGGAGGATAATGTATGAGAATGTATGATGATGATGATGATGATGATGACGATGACGATGACGATGATCATGATGAGGATGAGGATGAGGAGGATGAGGATGAGGAGGAAAATGTTGCGGAGGATGATGTTGAGGATGATAATGTTGCGGAAGATGAGGTGGAGAAGGATGATGTTGCGGAAGAGGAGGTGGAGGATGATGATGTGGAGGATGATGATGTTGAGGAGGATGAGGATGAGGATGAGGATGAGGATGACAATGCGGAAGATGAAGTTGAGGATGAAAAGGTGGGGGAAAAGCAGAAAGGACCTAAAAGCATCAGTGGCTGCAAGCTAGCAGGACAAGAGCGACCCTAGTAGAGAAAAGAAGAGATACCAGGTAAGATTCTGCAAGTTCCCTGTGTGAAGATCTCTGTAGAAGACGTAGAAGATCGTGCGCAAGATCTCCTTGACAGGGTCTCTGTAGAAGCTGCTGTGCAAGATCCCTGTGTAAGGTTATCTATACAAGGCGTCTACAGGAGATCTCCACAGAAGATCTGTGTAAGGGATCTCAAAGAGTAAGATCTCTGTTCAAGCTATCTATAAATGATCTCCAAGCAAGACCTCTGCTCTCTTTACCAGGTCTCTGTACAAAATCTCCATGAGAGATTTCCTTGCAAGATCTCTTGGCAAGATCTCTGTAAGAGACCTCATGGCAAGATCTCTGTAGGGGGAGAAGTGTCTTGGCAAGACCTCCTGGACAAGATCTCTGTAAGAGATCTCTTGGCAAGATCTCTTTATTATTTTAAAGATCTCTGTGCGAGCTCTCCATAAAAAATTCTCTTGGCAAGATTTATGTAAGAGACCTCGTGGCAAGATCTCTGTACAGATCTCTAGAAGAGGTGTCTTGGCAAGACCTTCTGTACAAGATCTCTATAAGAGGTCTCTTGGCAAGATCTCTTTATGAGATCTCTGTACAAGATCTCTATAAGAGCTCTGTTGGCAAGCTCTCTGCAAGAGACCTCTTGGCAAGATCTCTGCAACAGGATCCCTATGCAATGTCTCTGTACAAGGTCTCCAGAAAAGGTGTCCTGGCAAGATCTCTGTACAAGATCTCTTAACAGGTCTCTTGGCAAGATCTCTGTAACGCGGACACACACACAAACACAAACACAAACACAAACACACACACACACTGTTGATTTTTTTGGAAGTGAACTGCAATGACGATGTGGTTGTACACGCCTGGTAGAATTCCTGAGTCCATCATCCTTGATAAACAGGTGAAACCAGGTCCAAATCATTAATCAG
>Ga0126342_10004366_pt1 | contig 24052 bp, 13 predicted proteins | sample Cyp1metagenome_FD_92528 | JGI IMG/M metagenome (GOLD analysis project Ga0126342, IMG submission 92528) | Coral microbial communities from Lord Howe Island, Old Settlement Bay, Australia - Cyphastrea 1 metagenome | ecosystem: Host-associated > Invertebrates > Cnidaria > Coral ...
TATATATATATACATATCTTAATACTTGAGCTTGGGGGATTAGATTACTTCTGACGTTCATGGCATTGGTGATCAGAATACTGTTGTTGACAGTATACAATAATGATCTTGGAATCTGGGATACTTCTGACGAGTCTGGTTGATTCGGAAGAAGTGAAGTATTCTTTTGGGCATGGAGCAAACTGCTGTACCCAAAAAAACAGGATGGCCTACTTGGGGGTGCAGTTGAGCTTACAAATGGGTATAGCCATGCTTAACCCCCGTTGAAATCAACAGGAGGTACTTGGGATGACGATTTTACAATGGCTAAAGCCTGTGAAATGGAGAGTTTTGGACAAAAACGTAATGCTTTTTTAATTGGTTGGTGGTATACCTACCCCTCTGAAAAATAAGTATGAAAGTCAGATTGGATCATCATCCCAACTATTGGGGAAAATAAAAGCAATGTTCCAAACCACCAACCAGTTAACTGTAGAATGGGTACCCGGAGTGGACCAAGGCACATGCGGTTGTTTGAAGAGATCTTCCCGCAGCTTGAAGGAACTCTTTTTCGCCATCGTGCACAAGGCCTTGGGGACGAGCCAAAGAAACAGCCACCTGTCTGAACGAATGTTGGGGAAACCACCAAAATGCCAGGCTTTCGAAACATGATCCTATCGTGCAATGACTTTTACAAAAATCGGCGATGCGGCTATGCCACAATTTGAAAAAACCCACAAAGAATAAGGATTTCTGATGCAGTCGACTGCGAAAACAATCCTCAGGGAATGAGCAAAACTTTGTCCCACCATTCCCATAACAAATCACACAGTTCTGTCCTGACATGTCTCACAATCAAAAAGTGAAGGTCCATACTCAATGATAATATGACTAATTATATATATGTACAGTATATGATTGGAGTATTCTCAGTATTCCCATTCATATATATATATATATATGTTATATATATCCCATAGGATCCATGTATGCTATATATGGTAACATTTACATACATTTACCATCAATATACCCCAAATGTTAGCATATATACCATACATGGATCCTATGGGTATATATATATGCTTTATAAAGCACAGCCAAAATAAATCTTCCCGTTACGGCTCCGAAAGACTTTTGGCATAGAAAACGACGAGGATTCATGGGGATTTTGGCAAGCAGTTCATCAAAATCCCCATCATTCACTTGAGTCAAATTGAATGTCATGCACAAATTAGGGTCGTCCCCTATCGGTTGTGAAGGTTTTGTGCAACCTCGGTTGGCGGCCAAGGCGAAGCAAAATAAATTGTCGCTTACTCAGATGGAAAATTACAATTCTCGTGAGATTTGAACGTATGTTGACGTTCAATGTGTGATGATAATATACCCATGACGGATCCATGTATGGTATATATGCTAACATTTGGGGTATATTATGTATATTGATGGTAAATGTTACCATATATAGCATACATGGATCCTATGGGATACAGTAATTGATCATCCAAATCCACTGTAAAAATTAAACTAATACCAACTGTGTAGTTTTCAATGCCGTATAAAAAAATCAATGATACGCTGGTCAAGACACTGCACATCCAATTGTTTTTGGGAACACCAATGCATCTTTCGCTCAATGTGTGTAGTTGACAGCAGGGCCCCGCACCTCAATAGCCACTACAGGGGAGAAGTTCTGTCCTTTCTCCTGAGAGACGAGCAGTGAATATGATCTACTACGTGTGTTTCAGGTTTTCCAGAAATATAACCCATGACGGATCCATGGTGCTGGTTATGCTAACATGACTGGGGTATATTGATGGGATCCATGTTACCATAGATAGCATACATGGATCCTATGGGTAATGTTAACTTAACGTACATAGCTATAGATACACACAAGAATTCACCTGGTCGACCTGTTAGTTAGGGGGACGGTAGTGGCCAACAGTTCGCTGATGATATACACATTAATGACTACCCTCCAAAAGTCAAACATGACAATTGAACATCCCCTAAGGATTTGATTTCATTGGGGGAACTCATCTAATCTGGTTGGTGGTTTCCATCCCTCTGAAAAATATTAGTCAGTTGAGACCAATATATGAAAAATGAAAAGTGTTCCAAACCACCAACCGGTTAATGATGGATTTTGCAGCACGATATGTTTGATTACCTTGATTGCAAGATGGCTCCAAATCCTTCCCCCATGAGATATCCCATGAATTTCCAATGTATATCCTGAAAAATGGGAATCTACTTGGGGATACTTTCCATGGTTTCATGGCGATTAAAATGTGTTAAATGTGGCTTTTTGTCCATAGCTTGCGCTCCAAACACCACTTTTCTTCAACGTGGCACGTTGACCACGACCTGACGAACGACCCTCCTGAACGATAGAGGCGCACTTCACCGCGGAGACCGACTCCAACTAGCGGGATGGGAGAAAGCTCGGGGCTCATTAAAGGATGGGTCTATCTACTACAAATGGTACCATCTGGTTATTTAACATAACTATGGAAAATCACCATTTTTAATAGGTAAACCATCTATAAATGGGCCATTTCCCATGGTTATGTTAAATAACCAAAGGATAATTCATATCATCTGCAAACATTGGGATTTGCACGCATTTTTGTAAAATTTAATGGACTTTTTTTCTGGTATATCATCAGAAACCATTGGGATTTACAAACATGTTAAATAGTGGAGAAAGTTGCGCATAAGAACTAGCAACCAGTGACAAACCTAACGGATACCAACGGCTTGGTTGATTGAGGATATCGAACTGGTTAGATGGAGTTATAAACAAACTTATATCTGGGCCCTGGGCCTTCCTGCAAGGACATGACCAACACATCATATCCCAGGACCTTGATAAAGTCTTAAATATCAGTTTACATGGGTTTGTCTGAAAATAGTGTACCCCTAAACCCAATGGTTAATCATCATTTTCCCTATTGAATGGCAACAATTGGAGGTATACATAGGTATATCCCATTTCCAGACACACCCACATGATTATCGTTATTGATGAAGAGCAACGAACTGTTATTCTCAATCTAGATTCAACACAAAAAACAGCTGGTTAGTAAATGTATCACCATATTGATAGGACTGCAGTAGCCATCCAAGGCTTTCCCAGATATCCCACAAGGAAAATTGCAATAAAATTGCCCTAAATCTGGGTCGACATGATTACATGTTTTTTTTTTAAACAAAAATAATGGATGCAAAACAACTACAGTAATAGTTATTTGCTGCAACAAATCAATAATGTTCCAGGGGAGTTTTAATCAATGACAATAAAGGGGGTACAGCCGGGTACAGTAATGGCAATGAAACAATGCCTATGAGATGCAAATAGGGTCTTGCGACTGTATTTAGTCCCAAGATTGTCGGTGATGAACCCCTTATACAGGTGTACTCTTACTTACAGAGTCTTGGCAGAAACAAATCACAGGAGTAGGGGCATGGCAGGAAACTTACAGTATTACAAGCTGGCTCAATATGATTGTGGTTAAATATATATATATAATATCATATAAGATTCACCCAAAACATCTCCAACATGAGGCAACATAGCCTGCTGTTGGAGCTCACTCTTCTCCACGAACTCACTCGCCCTCGGAATAAAAAGACGACTTGGCGATTGCTGCTAGCAACGGGGGTGCTTTGTTAGGGTGATCTTTCTTGGTATAACGGATTATAACACCCATGTTATGGGGCCACTAGTTTATGTTTGTTATATATCCACTGAAATTAAAACCAGAACTGGAGCCCCCAAGTATATAGGATGTAGATATATTTGGAATTGATCTTGTTTTGGGCCGTGAGAATATATATATATATGTATGTATATGTATACACGTATATTTATATATACATATTCCCGGTAGATTGCCCAAACGGTGGACCATGCGATGGGTGAAAAAGTATCTTCAGAATTTCCAGGTATGTAAATGTAAATATATGTTCCTATGTCAAGCAACCTATGTATGCCTGCATATATAAATATAATATATATAGATATAATAATATAAATGCAGTCTATAGTCCATACACCAACGTCATGCAAAAGATTAACTAACACATACAATACATTGAAATGTTTCCCAGTGTACATCATGATACATGCATGTTCATGTGTTGACCATACCCCATTTGTGTTTGTCTGAAATTGTCTGAAAATGGGGTACTCCCAATCTCCAAAATGCAAGGATTTATCATCATGTTGGCTATTAAACTTAAGTTGGTGATGTATCCCAATTTATGTCCCAATGATATCATATGAACTCTGAAGTCTCAGGGGCAACTTGATTGTATATCTCATATCATCATATGTCATCTTGTCCCTGACATTGTCACTCACTATATTTCATATATATATAATAACATCTTTACTATACCCATTACCCTCTGGTAATTTAACATAGCTATTGAAAATGACCATTTATAGTATAAAAATGGTGATTTTCCAGTTCGCTATGTTAGTTTACCAGAGGGTATGTTTCATGTTTCCTCCAAATCCCGCAGGATAGTCAGCAGACTTGCAGCCCGGGTGGCTTTTCTTCAGCCACCACTGCTTGCGCAGTGGCCGCTTGCTGCCACTGTGCAAAGTACGCTTTGGGATCCATCAAGGCTGCACCTGTGGGAATCAGAGATGGGAAAACTCATGGGAACCAACATGAAGCAACGATAAAATGCTTAATAGATATCTGTGATATCATATATAAAAAAAAAACACATATGTTATCCAACATCTATAAATAAAAAACAACTTTAATATTCATAGTCTTTTCATAAGATATTCTATTTAACATATTTATCTAACATCTATAAAAAGAAAAACAAAAACTTCAAGATCTATTTGATATTGGGATTTCTTCGTTGATCTTTTTGCAGCTAAGTCGTCAGTCAAGTGCCGTCGGACCAAGTTTGGTCATGATCATCCCAGAACGGGAATCCCCGGGTCATCACTTCCCTACAGACTGGTTTTGACCATGGCTATTAAGTGAACTAACTGGTTATTTCTAACTATGGGATGAGATACATTGGAAAAAATGGGGACTTATTAGTGAACTAACTGGTTATAAAACTATGGGATGAGATACAGATACATTCTATAAATGGGGTGACTTGTTAGTACTAAAAACTTGTATTTTGGGCCATAACTGTACAAATGGTGGTATGACCATCCCGAAATAAGGACATGTAAATCCAACGTTTGAACATGGCACATACAGCTGGGTACATGCTGAGAACCCAGAGCCCTGCTCATACCTGACATTTTTTAACGCCTGTTGGCAATCATGGAAGACAAAGTTTTTGAAACATATTTCCAGGACATGATATATGTGGATAATACTATATACAGTAAATTACATATTATCAAATATTATCATATATTAATATACACTAGAATTGCTGCACAAATTCGCATGTACTGAGAGTGTACCTGGCAAATTGACACTTTGTACGGAATAAGACAATAAACCAATGTGTGGTGATTTCACGTATCTGGTGAGGTCGGCCAGTGACGTCACTGTCATTCACTGTCATGCGCCAGATCTACTGTATTACTTGATCATCAGTGTAAGATATAGATCTCATAGTCTGATTTGCAGCTATGTCATATCTAAATCCATAAATCAATGCATTTTGGATTATATAACTTACATAACTCTAAATGTCAGTGTGATTTAAGTTTCTGGGTGCATCAAGTTGCATGCATCTGGGTGCATCAACTGCCACCTGATGCCCCAAAGTTGAACTGGTTTTATGACCAGTGAAACATCAATCATCGAACGAACATCCTGGAAAAGTGTGTTTCCCTATACTCTCCAAGTACATCCTGAAAAAATGGTGAAGTTTACCCCATGATCTGACAGTAATTTCACCATTTTTTGAGGGTATTTGGAGGGTCTAGTTCTATCCTAATTGGGGATACTGTCCAGAAACACATCTTTAGTGAATGTGATCACGGACCCGCCCTGCAGCCCTTGCCAGGCACCAGTTGGTTGGAAGGCTCCTGCTCTGCGAAAATGGGCTCCGTGGCAAGTGGGACAAAGAAATAAAGAATGCAATGTGGGCCCCCCTTCAGCATCCTTCAGCTGTTGGTTTATGCACCCAGTTGGAATACTAGAGTTGCAAGGTGGTGCCCCCGTTTACGATAGCTAAAATGGTGAACATAACTCCAGTTTCACTATGGTTTTTGGTTGGTGATATATCGAACTAGTTTTCATGGGCTTTATAAACCAATAAACATAACGTTTGGGGGGCACCACCTTGTAGCGTATCATAAACCTTCATAACCCATAATGAATGGAGCTTTCAACCACCTCGAGGGTCACAACTTGAAGAATCTGGTACGGGCTTAACCTGGTTGGTGGTTGACCTACCCCTCTGAAAAATGATGGAGTTCGTCAGTTGGGATTATGAAATTCCTAATATATGGAAAAAAACAAAATGTTCCAAACCACCAACCAGTAACGGAGATTTTGGGTTTTTACCTGGAATATAGCACCAACTTAATATGAAAAAATGTGTGTCTGTGAATTGGGATTAACCCGGATTTAATAAGATGAAAAATTGCATGTCATGGGACATAAACCAATAATTGTTTAATTTGGGTCTGTCTGAGAATGGTGGGTTATGGTCATCAAATGATAAGGAAAATGATGATAATCATTGTATTTCGGCAGTGCCCTATTTCCAAACAAACCCAAATGCTCAAACACGCCAACAAACTGGTTGTTGGTGGCTAATCACACACATGTCATCATGTCCTTGGTAAACAACGTCTTCTTGTACAATGCGATGCCAACCAGTTGTAAGTTATAAGTTGGTTTACAAGCCACCATTAACATCCATTAATTATAGATATCAGATTTATCTACCATATACCCAAACACATAAAGAACGCAAAAAATCTTCACGGGGAATCACTGTGAGGAAAATTTGTGCATTTCCGTGAGGCTTTGCTTCATCTACTACTGGTTGGTGGTATACCTACCACTCTGAAAAATATGAAAATCAGTTGGGATGAATATTCCCAATATGTGTAAAAATAATCCAAATGTTCCAATTACTGGGACATTTTCCGGCAACCCAGTTTTGATTACCGGAGGCTACCTGACTTCTACGGAATGCTCTCGACAAAGCTTGACCCAAGTTGGGATGTACGTCGGCGGTACCCGTCTGTTGGGACTTTACGACATCGCTACAACACCTTGGGACTTAGTCAGTGTGAAGTTTTTGGGTCCCCTTCAGAAAACGAGCAAATCTCTGAAATTCACTCGCCATTCACAATTGTTTTTTAAATGTCAAACCCGGATTAATAAACCATGGTTTATTAATTAAGGGGGTACTCCCCAAATAGTCATAATCTGATACAAATGGTATCCCCCCAATTGAACAAGCTAGGGGTTTATTAATCCAGGGTTGACATTACACACACACACATTTCTGCATATATCCCTCAAATAGAACAAACACACAAACAAAAACTGCAATACAGGACCTGGTAGTGAAACTACATGTTCTATGGTACTGGTGGGAACGTTAAACTCCCATGCCCGACAAATAACACCCATCTCAGAAATCCCTGTTCTTTACGTAAATACAATGTCGTTCAGATTCATTGAAATGGAATTCTTAAATCAAACGTTTAATGGATCCAATGGCTAAATCCTCTGTATTGTGGGATAAAATCACCTCCAGTGCGATGGACGAATCCCCATCTGGATATCCCAAATATGTAGTTGGTTCGTACTGGTTCATGGTTTAATTCACCTTTAAGGCATAAAGAATGCGAATTATGGTGTTTCCCCACTTGCGTAGCCCTTGTCACCATTGGTTTCTATCAACCTCGACCCATCAATTGGATGACCCAAATCGCGACAGCATGCGACACCAGGATACGATGATCGTGCATAAACCCCAGCAAGTTTCGGAACCAGGTTTTTTTTGTTCCTGGATTCATAGACTCCCGAGCTGTCCATTTTCTCCGCCCTTTTGGTGCCTCCAAAAGCTTCTTCGGCGCTACGCTTCATGGCTGAACGGGACCAGGACTACCAGGGATGACACGGAGAAAAAAAAACCTGCGCATTTCAAGGTGGCCGAAAAAAGATTGGTTGAGTACATGTGGAACACGACTAGGACTGGAAACTAGTTCAAAGATATATTTGATTGGCTCACGTCAGAGGAGGTTTCTCTTGGTGGTAGCTCCCTCTTTAAAACATGTCAAACAAGTCAAATGATGATCGATGAAATTATGTAAATTTGACTTGTGCTGCAACCGCTCCAGATCAGATGAGTGCACGACTGGATATATGCCTGCATTGTATATATGTCACACAACCATGCCAATCATGTTGAAAGCAGGCACGCTGATTATGTTTTAACCAGTGCCTAAAGGTGAACAAAAAGGTTTCAACCACAGCAAACTGCATTGGCGACAGGTCAAATAGTTTGTTTGCAGGCTATATCATATGGCTATATCTGAGTAAAGTCACCCACAATACCATGGTTTCTCATAAACATACATGATTAACAATCACCTTAAACAAATACAGCCACATAATCCAACAGCACCAAACCCATGCTATCAATATCTTCCAAACATACACAAGTTTGGGGTCTCCCAACCATAGACTCAAGCGCAAGGTTTGGAAGTTTGCGAAAACATGTTCCATAGTGTTTTTTTTCAGGTTAAGATCTGCTTGACATCTAACCCGTGAATTTATTGTGTATGTATATTATATAATTATATATATATGTATATATAATGTCCAAATCTATTCCAAATGCTTTTCAGCAAGGCCACAGAGGGCAGTCAAGCAAATTCTCAGGAAGTCTTGTGAAATACTGAAATCCATCCCTAAACTACTGCTTTCCCCATTTGCATTATATGATATTCTATGATATTATATGATATATGATATTATATGATAAAATCATCAATCTTGGATGATTCAAGGTACCCAAGTTGTACTTAGGAAGGCCCCCCCCATACTCCTGATCCTATAACTCTAGGCGAACGATTCGAGGTTCCTTGCTTCCTTCCACTGGCGTATCTCGTGCACAAACTCCTATGATCGGCAGACTTCATTCCGCCCGCTGCCCCGTTTCAACAACTTTTTCACGCAGCTCCGTCGCTCTTCCGCGATGTTTGGACGCGATGTGGACCACAGGATCTGGACGATCTCTTTTTCGACAGTTCTCCAACAGCTGAGCGATTATGCTGTGGTTATGGCGGTTATGATTGGAAAAACCATGAAAAAACTATGAGAAAACCATGGATTCCACATGGAAAGAAACACATGGAACGATTGTTTTTTCAGGACAAAAATGGACCGGGAAACCCATGGTGACAGTGGTGATGATATCATGGTTGCTATGGGAATCATGGGAAACATCTTTGGGGTCTGAAAATAGGGTTCACCCAGAATTCATGCGTCTAAGTTGTTCTTATAGAAAGTGGCATTTAATAGGATATTCCTATTTTCAGACACACCCATCAAAAAATAAGGCGGAATCAGTGATCAAACTCACAATTCCAGGGATTGATTTCGGGCAACAATACTCTTCAAGAAACCAAGCACATCCACCCACATGAACTTCTGACAAGAAAAGGTGCTCTAACTATCTTCTTAGGAAGGTTCTGTATTCCCGTCGACACGGACAAGAAACAACATTCAACTACTCTTCAACAATTCCTTAATATGTTTGATGGTGAAATCACCACATGTTCTTCGACATAGAATCATAGAACAATGTTTTGTGTTGACCTATCTTTCACCACGGTTACCCAGAAACGATGATTATACTCAATAAATTTCAAGAACCTTCGCTTGTATGATTGGTAGATCTGTCTTTGCACACCACAATGGGTGAGGGAGCAAAGATGGGCACATTGACCAGCAATGACCACTCCACATTGGATTCAGCACACAGAAACAAAAGACAGATAATCTGCACAATACCAGAAAAAACAAACAACCAAACAATTGTAACCACATATTCTGGCTGAATGTCAACAATTTACTGCGCTGGTATTGTTCCTACGAAAAAACCACAATCAGTAGTAACATTGGGATCGATCATCTGCAGTGACATCATTGGGATCCCTTGAGAACATCATTGCATGATCACGTGAGTCACGCCTGCCAAGTGTCGACAAATTGCTTCGGTCACACCATCTGGTTCCAATGGTGCAGGTGACACATCAACTAGCAATTTCTATGGAAACTGCACTGTTTTTATCGGTTTTTCTGGGGGCAAATAATCCATTTTACGGACATAGCTATCCGTGTATGCAAGACTTCAAGCGCGATGGAAAATTGCTCATGTCCTGAAGTCCTGGCAGATGGGCTATGTTGGTGGTACTACCATTGGTAAACATACAACATACGCTCTGGTAAACTAACATAGCTATGGAAAATATTGGGAAATCACAATTTTTAAAGGGAAAACTCACTATAAATGGCCATTTTCAATAGCTATGTTAGTTTACCAGAGGGTACATGGGTGGTCGTGATCTCAAAATTCTGATCCACAAAAAATGACCAAACAGTGTCAGACCGTACATCTTCAATGTACAAACAGTTTGTATGTGTAACAAAAATTGGATGTACTAGTAATGCGCTATTCAAAATGATAGACCAACCATACCCCAATCCGTGGCTTCATATGGTGTGCATACCACACTAACTTTCTGCCTGAAAAACATGAATTGCTTACGATTTATCATCCCATCAACCCCCCAATTCACAACCCCAAACCAGCCCTAATTTATCCTAACACATGACTCTACACTCCAAACAATTAACATGGCAATGGATGGCAATGGGACATCGCCCATTTATAGATGATTACCCATATGTTCCGAAGGTTGGGATTTTCCATTCCCATGTCCAGTTCATGGGCCCTTTCTGGATTTATACCTGCACCATTCGTGGCAGCCTGCGCCCAGGGTGTCGACGACAGCCAGTGATGAATCTTGATGAACTCATAGGGATTTCGGGGTTATTTTTTTAGACAAACCCACTTACCCTCTGGGTATTTTTTTTCATAGCGAACTGGTAAAAATGAGCCTTTTATATATATAGGTTGATCATCACAAATCATCAAAGTAAATGGGCCATGGTTCCAGAGCTCTGTTAAATAACAAACGAGTACAATTCCATAAATGTGGGATAATAATTGCTACAAAATCAATAAATCATATTTCGCAGCAAGACTGTGGTGATTTTTTGGGCCTCCAAAATAATTATATGGAGATGTTGACTGGATTTTTATGTTTTTTTTTCCATAGAGAAAACAACCAAGTTTCTTCACCATCCATTCTTGGGCAACCTTTTCGGGTTGAACCCCAATGTTGTTTTTGATTAATTGGTTGTTTTTTGAATTCATGAATGGACATATCTTGTTTTTTGAATGGATGCCAAGGCTGAACAATTTGAGGTTTGTTTTAATCACACTGTTTGTTTGGCTAAAAAAAAGTAAAGTTGGCTGGTGCATCATGGCGATGAACAGTAATTCGAGTCACTAAAAGAATATCAACATGAAATGGATTCAATGGGAATTTCAGGATCCTAAAATTTATATAGGCCTTATATAGGCCTTATATATAGTAGGTACCTCCAATTTAGGTTCCTGAAATGGCCATTGATGGATTGGTGGAACAATCGAAAAGTACCACTTTTCTTCCAACAATTAACTCGGTGATGATTCATGACACGACGTTTAACCATATTTTACCAATACCAAATATCACCATATGATATATTGTCCATGGTCAACATTACTGTCATTATATGTCTATACATTTCTCTGTTTTCAGTTGGTGAACGAATAATTTGTGAACCAACGAATTTTGATCCATCTGTCTCCGCACTCACTTGCCAGGTCCAATTCATGTGGCGACAGGATGAGTCGGCAAAAAACATCCACCGCGACTCGCGACGCGGAGTTTCAAGGCTCAAGCCAAGCACAAAGACGTTACTACCCTGAAAATTCACATAGATGTGGGACATCCTCTATTTGTAGATTGCTTTCCTAAGGAAACCATGGGCTTTCCTCATCTATGCTTGTTTACCTAGGGTAGTTTCAACTGCTCCAAAGCAAAGAAGTCAAGCAGGATCGTTGTCCCATTATCAGAAATTCTAACTCATACCTGCCACCCAAGCAGCTTTGAGAATCGTTTGCACCCGAAATATTCGCAAAATCAAAAGTCAGTGCTTGCAAATGCGTTCCAATTGGGAAGTGGGTCGGGTAATGACCATATTTCAACTAATGTGTAAATATATATAATTATATACAAATATTATATATATATGCTTATATATTAGATTATATATATATTTATATTGTAGATGATTACGTATGACATGTCCCCATTCTGATCATATGGTCTATGTTAATTTACCGGAGGGTACCCTCTGCTAAACCAACATAACTGTGGAAAGTAAACATACAGAAAACTATGGAAAATCACCATTTTCAATGAGTAAATCCACTATTTCTATGGCCATGTTCAAGAGTTATGTTTGTTTACCAAAGGGTAAATCACAGCCTGGATCATTCAACACTTGCTGAATGGCACAGTCGCAGGATCAGAGCTGAACTCCCTTCACAAAAAATTAAAGCCATCTCAGAGAGAAATACCCGGAGCATTGCATGGTTTCTGATAGTGTCCAGTTGGCCAATCAATGTATAAACTTAATATGACATACATATATATATATAATTATATATATATATATATAATTATATATATCATATATCATATATATATATATATCATATATCATATATATATATATATCTTATATATATATCATATATCATATATATATATATATTGAAATAAGGTATATCATAGTATGTATGTATATTTCGAAACAAAAAAACAAGTTGTGTTAAGAACCTCCAAACAAATCATCAACCAACCATTGTTTGTCAATGATATCCCCAAATTTTGGCTGGTTAAAGCCCCTAGACATGTTGGTTGAAGAACCAATTCATCGATTCTTCCCTTCAACATATCTAGGGTTGTTTTTGATCGGCTCAAAGATGCTCAAAGAAAAACTGTGGTCTTGAGCCAAGTGGATAATCTACATATCTACGTGAGACTCTGCACGGCGTCGCGAAGTTCAGGTGGCCCCCTGAAGGCGCATTGCTCTGAAATTTGTGATATGGGTATGGGTCAAAATTGGGTACCCCAATAATTGGATGGTTAATACTAAACTAGACTAACATCTGTGGTCCCCTAGGTCTTCCATTTTGACCCACATCCATATGATTTTCACTGGGATGGTGGGAAAACTATCAGGAAACTATGATGAAACTCATGGGAAAATCTTTGGTTTGCTGTAGATTTTCCCAGCCAATCCAGCGACACTTGGAAACCAAATTTGATCAAGAAATCAGTGCTATGGAGGACCCTGGGCTGGGCATCTCTGACAAAACCCTTTCTTACATTCCATGGCCATGTTCTGAAAAAGCCTTGACAAGCCGTCCATATGTAAAGCCTCGTCATTGAATTAGGGGAAACCACCGTACCAGGTGTTGCAATAACTTTGTGATCTTCAGAAATTAAATCACAATTACGGTGGTTTCCCAATGATACAACGCTTGCAAGCCTTGTGATTCATTGGTTGTTGCCATATTGGATCTTGAATACACAATAGGTTCAGGATTCAAACCGCAAGATCCACATATACGCTTGCAGTGTCTTTCCCTGCGTTCTGGGAGGTTAGCTGACCCGCATCAACCCCAAGCAGTACTTCGGTAGCTTCTCTGTGATTGCAAGTGCTGTTGATTCTGATGACCATACTGCTGATGACAATGACAATTTTTCAGCGGTAGCGTGGGATTGGCTCCGATTTTTCCAGAGTGTCGAGAGTCTAATAATGAGGTACACTCAAGAACAGACCGTAATCAATTTTGGCTTCCTTTCATATGCCCTAGTATCTTAACTAATGATTTTTGTTACGTCCCTTAAATGCATTGGGTTTACTACCTTACTACATTAAAATCATTAAAAGACTTGACTTGGCCAAACTATACCAAATTTGCGAGAAATCTAGTTTGAGCGACATAATTAGAACATGTGGTAAACAAAAAATCGAACATTCTAGTATTTATACATTGTTATTTCCAGTATTTCCTTGCTTACATGCAAGATGGTGCCCACCCAGGTATGTTTGTTGTTCTAAACCCCATTAACTAGTTCGTTATATCTACCATAAACCATAGAATTCAGCCACAAAACAAGGCAACTGAACGCGAGCTCAACTGACTGGGGGCCCTATCCTGTGGGAGATGTTGTTGACCCACAGCGCCAGCGCTGCTGAACACAGCTGGAAAGTGCCAAAAGAACCCGCAGTGATGTCTAAATGCCTTGATTTTAGCTTTACATATACTGCAGAATATGTTGTTTTTCACTGTGAGAAAAATGATGGGTTCTTGCAAAATAATGTATCGTTCAGAATGTTTTTAAGCATCGACGGATATTCTGAAGTGATCAAATATCAATGATTTTGCTGCGAAAATTGCTTAAAATTCGGTCGGTTCAGCAACTATACAGTAACCCGCAAGATCGAATCTAGTTGTGGCAGCAAACTATACAATTATAGCATGTTTATGAATTGGGGTCATAGTTGCAATGTACGTGAGCAACACCAGCATCGTTTCCATCCATTCAGGAGAGAGATTATACTTTGGCAGTGGATCAAGCTCAGGTTGAACCACTTAAAATTTGGTATATAGTTGCTGGTTGGTGGTATACCTACAGTACACCTCTGAAAAATATGACTTCGTGAGTTGGGATGATGACATGTTCCAAACCACCAACCAGATTATAATCGTTGGTGGCTTCATCCCATCCCCAAAATACCACTGAATACCAAATGCAATGAGCAAATTTTACCACCTAAATATCTCTCAAAGGGCCAAACAGTAAAATAAGCCTAACAAAAGACAATCAAGCAACACCCTACTAAAGTAGTGGTAAACTACACTACACCTTTTTGTGAATCTGCAATTTGGTACCTCACACCAATTACACAGCATGTTGTAGCGATGGGCACAACATACACGAATATCCATAATCCTCTGTGACTACTTAGTGAAACTAATACCATCTAGAATATTTTGGCCACTATTTATACCTTGCCAGTCAGGTGATAAATAGCAATGAACATGTCGCGGGGATTAACCACTATCAATTCACTATGAACCACTATTAAATCGCTGTGAACCACTACCAATCACTATTGACCACTATTGACCCACGTTATAGTCACTATTAGTCACTATTAATCCAAATTACTAGAACATACTAGAACTACTCCTCTATGATTTTTTCCAGCTGGGTGCCAGGTCGTCATCCCGCGTTGCTATGCGCGAGCTGCGAGCTGCTTCAGGTGTCTCCTTCGCTCCAGAGCTCCTCCTTGAGCATCTTCCTGCGCTCGAAGTAAACTGGACATCTGGGATGGTTCAGAAATCCGAAATCCAAACGGATGATTGAAATATATTGAAAGCCTATGAACAATGGGATAATTTATAATAAACCACCAAAACAAATTATGGGAATCCATGTTTGATGGTATATCCCATGACGGATCCGGCTGGTGCTGGTATATTAATGCTAACATGACTGGGTTATATTGATGGGATCCATGTTACACCATATATAGCAGCACCATGGATCCGTCATGGGTATTGAAAACCTGTAAACAATGGGATAAAATAAACCACCAAAAAAACTGGTGATTCGGATTTCCCTTTCCATTCAACTCGTCCATGGGGATTGTCATGGTGAATTCACGGTGAGGCTTTGAAGTTGTCATAGGTCGACTGATCAATCCCTTTTGTTGGAAAAACAAATATCAAGCCATGAATATCCATCATAATCCATATTATTGGTTTATAAACCTGGTGTATCTTATATCATATATGTATATACTTCACTTCCATTTATTACATCTGCCAAGGTCAAGCTGTCAAGCTGTCAAACAAAACTAAATGTGATGAATCGGGGATGGACATCCAACAGGAATCCAACAGGAATCCAAATATCATTGTAATTCATTGAACATAATTATAATACAATGATATTTGGATTCCTGTTCAATGAATTACATACATAATTATTATCAATTTGTAATCACACATAATTATTATCAATTGAACAATTACATACAATTACCGTATCATTGATATTTGGATTGTAACAATTGCCATATCTGATTCATCCAACGTCACACAATCCAATGAATTGTTGGTCATTGATTCATGGTCATCCATCAGGAATCCAATGGTCGATGACCATCGCCCCGATACAGGCACTTTTACCCAAAAATGTTCACGAATGCGCACTAAACGGGGATGCCCAAGAACGTACTATCTGGATTGAAAAAAAAACTGTAGGGGATATGACCAAGACAAATTGGGTAACTTCATGAAACCACGAACCAGTAGAATGAACAACAAATCACAACATAAATGACAACACATCTGCAACAATGTGGGTATGAGTCAACTCCCTGGTGCTCATCCGCCAAAAATATGTCGCATAGATTTTGATACATCCCCATCAAAACCTCAATTTTTCGCATTGCGATGTTCAATGGCCATTTCAGGAACCTAAATTGGAGGTACCTACCATAAAGGCCTTTTTTAAAGGCCTCTGTAAGGGAATATCCCCACAAAATATGGCCAAACATATGGTACAGTACCTCCATTTCAGGATCCTGAAATTCGCATTGCGATGTCCACAACTTCCTGCGTCGAAAAACGAGTCCTGAACTCCGAGGGATCCAAATATCCATCTCCGTTGAGATCAAACTCTTTCACCTCGGCCGTTGAGGTCAAAGGGAACCACAGCTGATGATGATGATGATGATGATGATGATGATGTGATTTTCATAGGGATTCAGCTGGTGATTGGATAGTGATGAAAATAACTGGAGAATTTTAAGCCATCAATTTGGAGAAGCATAGTCGAAGAGTGGGCGTTCCAAAATTGGTTGGTGCCCATATATTATGCAACACTCGCTCTTATGATAGTTTGAGTGAGCTCATCTGTCTGTTTTCCCTGTCGACGTCGCCCTACAGCATGACTGCTTTTTTATGCAATGATTTACACTTTACATGTACACACATTCTGTGCCTACTAGTAGTACTAGCAACATTTTCACCCTACCAATGGTACCCTCCTGTGAACTATATAACATACATAGATATGGGAAATCCACCATGAATGTATATGATTTTCCTGGAAAAGCCATGGGTTTAACATGCATGGGACAGTGGTTCCATTGGTGGCATGCACCTTCCATGTCTTGGTCTCGGCACATGGGAACAAAAAACAAAAAGGAGCTGCGGATGAATCAAGAATCAAGCAAGAGATGTTGTGAAACCATTAAGCTATGATCTTGAATGATCTTGAAAATGAGTAATCCCTTCCCTCTAATATTAAATACCCGCCAGAAACCATGGTTTAGGAGGGGATGAGCAACTAGTATGTAACCATAGAATGAGGGTGTTTAAGATTAGGGGACGACGGGATTAACTAATTTGAACCATGGATTAATTCTGTCCTGGATTACAGCCAGAATTATCACTTTTCTTGAGAGTCCCCCTGATCAATGACCCAAATCTGGGTAAATTATGGCAATTCACTAACCTGAAATAAGGCTTTATTGGGGATGATTCTCGTAATCCTAACCATCATTCCAGTAAGGGAGAACAGTAAGGTCATTGTAATTCATCCAGATTATATCCCATTATATCTCGATCCATATTATATCCATATTCGATGAAATTCCCCTTACAAGTCCCCTAGATATGGTTGCTTAGTGGGGACTACCCTTTTGGATTACCATCAATCCCCAATATATTGGGTAGTATAATCCCCTATTCATCAACCAACAGGGGTTTCGAACACTGCTCAAAATTTGCCGGGAAAATAACGAAAACACCTAGAAAAACAACCTATCTAGGCCTCGCACCATATCTACGAAGCGTCTCAAGCTGTTCTCCTGCCAGCTGCTGAGGGAACTGGTGTAATCTTTCTGTGGGATCCCATCAAAACACCAACAAAATGATAGGTCGTTTCCACACCTTCAACCAAAAGTTGGTGCAAACATTATGTGATTCATTAATATAAATATGATATTTAAATATGTGGCAATATGTGTATCATATATATATATACATATATGTCATACTGTATATGTATACATGTGTATATATTAATATTATAATTACACAGTATATACTATCTAACCCATCCAAACTGTTTAAACTTTAAACTAATTTTGAATCCTTGCGCGGTGCGCTCTGGGCCAACCAACGCATGAGCAGTAGACCCATTTCTGATGGTCCAACAAATTTCTGACAACCCCAATCGGTATATATATATATATTATATATGTTTTTCTTGTTGGTTTAAGTTATATCCAATAACATCCCCATATCTGGATCCATGTTCAACCGCAAACCCCACGATTTATATATCGAATTCCTCTCCATTATTCCAGTATTCCCCAAAGATTTCTCAGATTGGTCCAATTTAATATACGCATTTTATCTCGATGATATCCCCAGTACACCACCACCCCTGCCTTAGCTCACTGCGAACCGTTTAAGGGCCGCCAACGGGAATCGTTCACCCCGCCTTCCGCTGAACTGAGTTGCTGAGAACTTTCTGTAAGTCTTCAGGACCAATGGCCCCTGCCGAGTGCCGCGTTACCGCGGAGCTACGTGGAGAGGGCGACCCAAAATGTGGGGATCACCAACCAATGAACCTTGTTATCTTTACGAGTTTTTAACTCTATGAAGTCAGAATCCAACAAAAAGGATCAAAAAGGAGTAAATAATGTAGGTTCAATCATTAAGCTCTACTATCACTATAGGAATTGAGACCATCCATTCTTGCAGCTCAATATTGACATTTTTGAGCCATCAGCTTGTGCAATTTCGGATTGACATCCTTTCCTGGTGTTTGGAACTTAGGGCTATACCCACTATATTAGTGTCATTTAAAAAACAAGATCGATCCTGCGATTGCACCATCATGATCTTCAAATTCAAACAAGTGTTATCTAGTTATTTTTGTTAATGTCTACATAGATTTATTTCAGGTTGAAACGAACAATCATTACCGTATTTTCTGTCAAGTCTTTTTGAGCCAAGAAATCCACAGCAAGCCACCGGGGCCAGGGTCCTGTAATTGATACCGTTGATTGATGATGTTGATTTTTGTCCATTGACTTTGCTTCATACATGGCTAAACCTGCCTAAAACCTGCTAAAACTACCTACAAACAAAGCGTGATTCTTAGCTTGTTAGATCTCTCTAGTCTGTTTTGAAATCAAAGTGGTAAATAACAAATCCGATCAACCAAGAATATCCAAGAATGGCCTAAATGTCCATAATTACTGTACCATATTGGGGATATATCCCCTTACATAGCCCTTACATAGGCCTTATAACTTATATGTGGTAGGTAGCTCAAATTTACGGTAGGTTCCTTCCTGAAATGGCCATTGAATAATGAAAGCAACCTATGAACCCATTCACTTTGCCCACAGCAGTTGGCCTCGACCCCTGATGTCCAGCTGAGCAAACATCTGGCGTAGCTTTGATGGAAAGCAATGATGAAACAATGGTGTATGCCGAGGGATAGTATATGATATACTCACAATAATATACTATAACAGTGATATACTAAGAACAATGATATCGTAGCAGTGATATAGTATACTATAATTATAGTTTAGTACAGTAAATATTACATTATATACATAGATACACATAGGTCATTCTTTATCATTTGAACAAATGCTGGATAGTATCACCTATAATATAGCCGTGAATGACATGTATCTATACATATATATATATATATATTTAATATGGGTACTATCACTATCATCTCAAAATATCACCTACGAAAGCAATTATGGCAATTCCGTTTCTTAAATACATAATCGCGGATGGATTGTGTCATCTGAAAAAAATAACACATGTATATGCTGTATAATGTTCAAATGTCTAAAACAGCTTTGCCGAAATATTGAAATATATTCACCAAACAATAGAATATAAATATGGAACCATGATCAGATATTCAGCCAGTCTAATATCTGAATCCGTCAAACCATTGGGTATATCATGTGTTTTGTTTTCCCGCAAGACATGCAACCAACTATTGGATTTAAGAGAAAACCAGCCTTCAAACATACCTACAGAAGGTTACCACATGCACATCGAAAAGGTCTGATCAGCTAAGCGGCCTGAAATATGTTTTTATCATTTCGGATATGGTTTCCCTTACAATGAGAATCATTTATAGTATTTTATAGTGACACGGCAGTGAGGTCGCGATCAAACTTTATTCCCCATTCCCATCCATTCCCTACTAAGCACCAGTAAGTTAGGAAACCCCCATATCCCCAGGGCCCATCGATTTATGGTTGGGAGCCAAAGGCATCACCTCTTTGACGCGCGCTTCTTCGTTGTACCTAGGGAGCGCCATGACATCCTCGGGGGTGCTGGGATGGAGATGTGCAAGGTGCAGTGGTGCGCCAGTTCGTTAGATAAGTTGGTTTATAAGTCCAATATCTAGGGTTGATTCGGGGGTTGTATCTACGGTTAATGGGGATTTTATAAACCAACTTATAACTATGGGGTTACCACCTTGTGCACATGATAGAAAAATATGATTCATGCGGCGAAGAGAAAAAGGGGAGATGGAGACTAAAAAAAAAAACTGATCCACTTTTTACTGATACATGCAAATTGTAGCCAAACAAAGCCGGGTTACCACATGATGTAAAATCATGTACCCTCTGGTAATTTAACATAGCTATTGAAAATAGCCCATTTATAGTTGATTTACCTATTAAACATGGTGATTTTCCATATTTATGTTAGTTTACCACAGGGTCTACATGATGTAAAATCATGTCAAATCTATTCGAAAGAGGAAGATTCCTTTGGATCTTCCAGCAATGCCCCTGGTGGAAGAATGTAGGGGCTGAATGAGCCATGCATGATGTTTGTGGTGAGCCCAATACCGAGAATGACAAAAAATGACAAACATAATACAAACCGGTTGGGAACATGGCAACTCTTATACTTGTACTAACCTTCAAGCCCTTAGTAAAAATGGATTGATTGGTAGGATCAACGACTTTTTTGTGGTATAGTCAGTGTAGTCGATCGCTGATGATAACCCCTGGCTCAACTGGTCAAATCCAATTTCTTCATTATTGGGTTTAGCATATCAAAAAAATATGGTTGGTGGTTTCAATCCCTCTGAAAAATATAGGTTCGTCACTTGGGATGATGACATTCACAATATATGAAAAGTCATAAAATTCCATATGGTTCCAGTCACCACCAACCAGAAATATCCCATCCGCAGCATTACTTGGGAATACTAGGGATATATTAAGGGGTTACGACTCTACCGTGGAGCCTGAGGACAGTGCCGGTCATCCCAAAATACATGGGGAATACAGTCGAGCGAGAGAGTTTCTAGAAACGCCTTATGTATTTCAGTGGCTTAACATGGCTGAATTCTATGGTTTATGGCAGATATAACATTGATAAAACGAACTAGTTATATAACATGATATATAATGAACTAGTTAATGGGGTTTATTGAGCAACAAACATAACTGGGGGAGGGCACCATCCTGTTGACCGATGTACCAATCTCACACCAATAAATCCAATAAATCTCAAGAAATACATTTACTTCATCACTGTGGGGAAGCGCCACTACGCTGCTGACTCACTGACCCTGTCTCTTCAACGTCTCAAGAAGCGAGGGTTTTTGTGTCTGAGACAGTAGTTTTCGATTCCTTCAATCCCATGGCCTAATACCCATAGGATCCATGGTGCTGCTATATATGGTGTGACATGGATCCCATCAATATACCCCAGTCATGTTAGCATCAATATACCAGCACCAGCCGGATCCGTCATGGGGTATTAAAATATATTAAATACCCCCTTACAGCCCTTACATTTATAGGCCTTACATGGTTCCAGAGATGTGTCAATTCCCTGCTGAAAAAAAAAGTTTTTGGAGGGATGGGATGTCATTTTTACGTAAGTAACTGACCTCCAAGTGGATCCACCAGAGCATTTGCCTCATTGGTGGTCTCCTAACTCATGGGGGTTACTCCAATGGCTGCATGGTTTATGTTTGAAAATCCGAAAATAGACTGAATTTGGGGTACCCCTATTTCAGGACACCTCCATATTGGTTTACCAAACAAGTTCGTGTAGATTGTCAGATTGTCAGATTGTCCCTGAAACACTGCCGCAGCATCGCACAAATTTAAAACAGCCTCAAGCAAACCCGCGACCAGCAGAGCACGTTTTACTTCTCAAGCGATTTCTTTCACCAAGCATGGGAGCTGTGCCAGGGTTTGTTTAATGGAAGCAGTTGGTGTCACCGCAGAATCTCTCTGCACCTGCCAACTGTGAAACGATGAAAAACCCAACCTCTGGGCCTGTACTGATGGTGTCTGTGAACCTCAAACCGAAGAGTTCGTAATGCCGTAAGTCAATGCAACAACACTGTATGATATGTACATGATATGTTTTGAATGTATAGACTTGGTCCTAAGGGATATGTTGCAGCTCCAGTAAGTATGAGTTTGGGTCGGAGAACCAGTGAATGAGCAGAAGGTGCTGATGATCTTTCCGATAATGTGAGTTGAATCATGTTTTGTCACCATATAGGTTATAGGGTGTTGGTGCTCACCCCGGAACAGACATGATTTTAACAAAAATAAATTGATCAAATAATCAGCAACAAATTTCAATGAATCACGCGGTCAAAACATATTCTAGAAATCAAAGCATGTAATGGACATACTTTGTTTCTCGATCATGTAACTCAAATCCCTTGGAGACCTCCAAGCAATATCGTCCGGCTGGATATTGAAGGTTCACTCTGGGTCACGCTGGATCTCGCAACGCCCCCGAGAGGGTCACCAGGGTTCCTACTGGATTACCTAGAGACATCCCTCCCATGCTCCAAAAAATGCCCCGAGATGGCTTCCTTCCTTGCTTACATGTGCGAAAAATCTCTTCCGTGGACTTATAACATCTTGCAATCGGCAAAGCATGTCACAGTATATTGAAACCCATTCTTGGATTGGAAGAGAGCCTTTAGTTGAAAAGAATTCTTAAGGTAAACCCAATAACACAAACCCCAACTAGGGATGGTTTTGAAGACCCATTTCTGGTAAAGTTTGGATGGTCGGGTAACTAGTATTGGCTTTACCACATTGTTTTTTAAACAATATTTAACCTTCACCTCTTACATGGAAACCAATTATGACAGCTTCTTTGGGTTCAATGATGGATGATGATAGATTTCAATGGTGTCCAAATCTGCTGATGTCCGATGATGCCAAAGGTGCAGAAGTGATGGATTAAGCGGATGAACCAGAGAGCCTTGGGGCCTTGGCTTTGTGCGGATGAACTCATCATCACCAATCATATACCCTCTGGTAAACTAACAGTTTGCTATTGAACATGGCCTCAGAAAGTTTGTTGATTTACCTATCAAAAATGGTGATGCTCCATAGTTATGTTAGTTTCCCGGAGGCTATGTATGGATGTCATATGGCTATTTCATCTTTTTTCAATGGCTTGGAGACCACTCCAACACCGATTTGTGAAAGGTGTATGTATGGCCCAAAATACTAGTTATAAGTACTAACAAGTCACCCCATTTATAGAATGTATAATCCCATTTATAACCATTTAGAACTAATAATTCCCCATTTATAGAATGTTTAATCCCATAAACATAGCAAGTTTTAACTAATAAATGGCCATAACTGTACGAATTGTCACATCGCTGTTGACCCAGCGGGGTGTCAACATGGCGCATCACGGGGGACTGGAGGCTCTGGAGGCCCTGGCACTCATGGCACGGTGGCAGGGATCATGCGAGGTTTCGTCCCAAAATGGGGGGGACACCCTTTACAGTAGGCAACATGTAACTTAGCTGATATATCTATATATATATATA